>Ga0209273_10001356_pt1 | contig 22398 bp, 11 predicted proteins | sample tdAd471_FD_187126 | JGI IMG/M metagenome (GOLD analysis project Ga0209273, IMG submission 187126) | Marine sediment microbial communities from the Atlantic coast under amendment with organic carbon and nitrate - tdAd47.1 (SPAdes)... | ecosystem: Environmental > Aquatic > Marine > Coastal >...
GTCGGGCTTCACGGGCAACGACGTGCTCAACGGCGAACGCGGCTTCGACCGTCTGTTCGGCGGCAATGGCAACGACACGCTGACCGGCGGCAACGCGCGAGACACCCTGTTCGGCGGCGCCGGCGACGATTCTCTGGCCGGCAACGACGGCCCCGACACGCTGGTCGGCGGCACGGGCAACAACGATGCCTCCCCTGGCGACGTCTTCGACGGCCTCGCATCCGAGATCGACGAAGCCATCATGCTTGACAGCCTGCCGGGTTGGGTCGATCAGGTGTGAGGGCATCGCAGGTGGCAGGCCGCTGGCCCGAACACAGTTTCGAACTGCGGCAGCGTCTTCAATCAGGCGGCAGCATGGCATTGCTCATGCTGCCGCCTGGTTCATCTCAAAGGAAATGACGACAGGTCATGAATCAACACGCTCCCGTTCCCGCGACTTCAGCCTCGCAGCCGTGGCTCAACGCGATGTGTCATGGCTCTGGCACTCAGCCGGTATCAGGGCAAGCAGACCGGTGAGACCGCACTGCTGAGACAGTTATTTGAGTTCTTCAACTCGGGCGACGTGTTGGTGGCCGATTGTTACTTCGGTTCCTTTGCGAAAATAGCATTACTACTAACGCGACGAGTGGATGTGCGTGCCCGTATGCATCAGCGGCGTTATCTGGACTTCCGCCGCGGGAAACGGCTGGGCAAGTATGACCACCTCATTAAGTGGCAGTGTCCTGAGTGGATGGACGAAGAGACTTATCACACGATTCCGGAGACCCTCTCCCTGCGCGAGGTCCGGTTCTGGGTCGTCGAGCCCGGCTGGCGGACGGAAGTCCTGACGATTGCCACAACGCTGCTCGATCCGGATGAGTATTCCAAAGAAGACATCGCGGAACTGTACGGTTACCGGTGGCACTCGGAACTGGATCTGCGCTGCCTCAAGACAATGCTGAATCTGAACCATGTGCGTTGCAAAACGCCAGCCATGGTACATCGCGAACCGTGGACCACAGTTCTGGGCGATAACCTGATCCGGACGACTGCGGCGGCGTCAGCCGTGCTGCATGGCCTTCCGGCTCGGGAGATCAGTTTCACGGGAACGTGCCAGATGATGTTGTCGAGCTGGCATACGCTGCCGCTGACACCACTGGCCGGGAATGCGTTACATGACTACAGCGTGTGCCTGCTGTCGCGGATCGCCCAATGCCGTGTGGGCTGGCGTCCAGGCCGAATCGAACCCCGTGTCTTAAAACGTCGCCGCCACGGGTACCCCCTGATGAAAGAACCCCGACAGAGCTTCAACGCAAGGAATCGTCCGCCAGTGTGAACACCCACAAACGCCCGTCGCTGCTACAGTGCCATTCAGGGCTGCCCTTTCAGGGTTCGTGCTGTATGTTGCTTGGTCACCCTCGGTGGCGCGGCTGCGCCGCGGCCCCAGGCTACGTTGTGAAACCGCGTCGCGGTTTGGGTCGGGTGGCAGAGGCTTCAAGATTCCCTGGTTGGTGAACCAGGGACCTCTCCACGGTGGGTGAACCAGGGACCTCTCCACAAGTTCGAGGAACATTGACTTCCATGATCCCAGACATGACGAAGCCCCTTACCATGAAATGGCCACGGCTGTTTCTCGTGGCGTTCGTGATCAACTGTTCGACTGCCTTCGCTGCAGAATCCGAAACGCTCCCGCCGCTGAATGGCGACGCAGCTCCGTCGAACTTCGACGAAATGTGGGCGGGGTTTGATGGTCGTGCGGAACCGCTTGAAACTGAGACGCTGCACGAGTGGGAAGAAGACGGCGTGCTGCTGCGGATCGTGCGATTCCGCATTGGAGTCTTCAAAGGCCGGAAGGCAAAGCTCGCGGCGATTTATGGCTTTCCAAAGACGGCCTCAGAGAGCGGTGACAAGCTGCCGGGGCTCGTGCAGATTCATGGCGGCGGGCAGTACGCCGATCACAAGACGTGTCTGCTGAATGCGAAACGCGGCTACGCAACGGTCTCGATTGCCTGGGCCGGGCGGATCAGTTCGCCGGAATACCGAGTGACGCCGGACGAAGTGAAACTCTTCTGGGACGGCAGGACCGACGACTCGAAATACCGGCTGACGACCGACTGGGGAGCCGTCGACGGATACCACGCTCCAGGGCGGAATCCGGGCAACCAGTTTCCCAGCGCGAAGGCTGCGTCCTGGACACTCGACGCTGTCGAGTCGCCGCGCAACAGCGGCTGGTTTCTGTGTGCTCTCGCCGCGCGGCGGGCGCTGACGTTTCTCGAACGCCAGCCGGAAGTCGATCCGGGCCGGCTCGGCGTTTATGGCCACTCGATGGGCGGCAAGCTCACCGTGATGACGGCTGTTGATCCTCGTGTGAAAGCTGCGGCACCGTCGTGCGGCGGGATCAGCGATCGGGATAATCGCAGTGAGCTGTTTCGCGCGACCGTCGGGGACGACGTCAGTCTGAAACGCGTGACCTGTCCGATCGTATTTCTGAGTCCGGCGAACGACTTTCATGGACGCATCGGCGATCTGCCAAACGCGATCGACGAGATCGGCAGCCGCGACTGGCGAGTCACCTGCTCGCCGCACCACAACCATCAGGACACGCCAGATTACGAAGTCGCCACGCTGCTGTGGTTCGACCAGTACCTCAAAGGAACGTTCGAGTTTCCTCGGACACCCGATGCCGCCACGACATTGAAGACCGACGATGGCGTGCCGACGTTCTCCGTTCGCCCTGACCAGTCAAGACGCGTTCTCTCGGTCGACGTCTTCTACACACAGCAGGGCAAAGCGAACGAACGTCCGGAAGATCGCGAAGACACAATGCATCGTTTCTGGCATCACGCTGAGGCGACGCTGGCGGACGGCGAGTGGACGGCCCGGCTTCCGCTCAGCAGCACGGACAAGCCGCTGTGGGTGTACGCCAACGTTCGCTACCCGCTCGATGAACCTGTGAGCGGAGCCGGTTATTACTACGGCATCTACATCGCCGAGTCGTTCAACGTGTCGTCGCTGCTGCAGCAGTTTCCGGCGGCGGATCTGCAGGCTGCCGGTGTTCGAGCGACGCTGAAACCGTCGCTGCTGATCGAGGACTTCAACGGCGACTGGGAGAAAGAGTGGTTCAACTACCGCCCCGGCGAATGGTCGCGCACCACGCACAAGCTCAACAGCGACCTCTGGAAAGCGCCGCACGGCGCACTCCTGAGTCTCGACGTCCGGGCCGCCGAGCCGAACAGGTTCGTCATCCTGCTCGATGGTTTCGGAGCCGAAGTGCAACTCGCCGGTGGCAACAACTGGCAGCAGGTCCGCCTCAAGCCCGCCGACTTCCAGAACGCCGCTGGCGAACCACTGCCAAACTGGGAGACCGTCCGCCGCCTCAAACTCAGCCCCGCCGAACACCTGCGCCCCGGTCGAGGCAGCTCGGCAGACCCACGGCGTCTCGGAGCCAACTGGCGAGGGGCGGCTCCTCGCTTTAAAGATCTGCGCTGGTACGTGTCGTCGGAGGCTGAGGATCGCCAGCCGCGATGATGACCGGCAGCAGGTTGAGAGGCGTTCTGAGAACCGGTTATTTATCATGCATCAGGATTCGGCTTCGAACAGTGGAAAGCCCATTGGTTTCCGTTTCAGAGAACGGCCTGTCAGATGGTGTCCTGCCGCCTGGGCGGAACGACACTGGGATCGGGCCGCAATGACACGACTCGAATTTGGCACAAGTCGACTTTGACCAAACCAGACGATTGAGGTGACTCCATGCGTCATACGGTTTTGCTGATCGTTCTTCTGGCAATGCTCGGAATCGTTGATCGTTCCACCGCCGCTGATCAGCCGGATTTTAATCGCGAGGTGCTGCCGCTGCTGACGGCGAAGTGCTTCGCGTGTCACGGTCCCGATGCGAAACATCGTGAAGCCGGGCTGCGGCTCGATGTCGAGGACGCGGCGAAGGCGAAGCTCGACAGTGATGCCGTCGCGATCGTGCCGGGGAACCTCGAAGCGAGCGAACTGGTCGCGCGAATTACCAGCAAAGACCCGGACATCGTCATGCCGCCGCCGGACGCGAAGGAGCAGCTCGACGCGCAGCAGATCGAAACGCTGAAACGCTGGGTTGCCACCGGAGCGAAGTACGAGCAGTACTGGGCCTACGCTCCAATTCAGCGCGACCAGAACGTGAAGGCGGATCCCGCCTGGGGCCGCAACGCGATTGATCACTTCATCCATCAGCGTTTGAAGGAAGAGAACCTTCAGCCGTCCGCCGAAGCCGACCGGGCCACGTTGATCAAGCGGCTGAGCTTCGACATTACCGGTCTGCCGCCGACGCCTGCCGGGGTGCAGGCGTTTATCGAGGATCAGAGCCCCGACGCTTATGACAAGCTGGTCGACCGCCTGCTTGACTCGCAGCACTTTGGCGAGCAGATGGCGGTCTACTGGCTCGACCTCGTGCGGTATGCGGACTCGGTCGGGTACCACGGCGACCAGCCGGTCAGCGTTTCTCCGTTTCGCGATTATGTGATCAACGCCTTCAACGCGAACATGCCGTTCGACCAGTTCACTCGCGAGCAGCTCGGTGGCGATCTGCTGCCGGAGGCGACCGTCATGCAGAAGATCGCGTCCGGCTACAACCGACTGGGCATGATGTCGGCAGAGGGCGGCGTTCAACCGAAAGAGTACCTCGCCAAGTACGCGGCTGAACGAGTCCGCAACGTCTCCCTCGTCTGGATGGGAGCAACAATGGGCTGCTGCGAATGCCACGATCACAAGTACGACCCGTTCACGATGGTCGACTTCTACTCGATGGCGAGCTTCTTCGCCGACATTCAGGAACAGGGCATCTATTCCGGCGCAGGCCGATCGGGGCGGTGGGGGCCAGCCATCGATTATCCGGACGAGGAGCTGCCGGAACTGCTCAAGCCGGTCGACGCTCAGATCGCGGACGTGCAGCACGTGCTCGACACGCAGACTCCGGAACTGACCGCGGCTCAGATCAAATGGGAGCAGGAAATGGCCGAGGCTCCGCAGTGGCATGCTGTGACGGTGAAATCGGCGACCGCGCTGCACAACACAAAGCTGACGATCAACAAAGACGGTTCCATTCTCGCCAGCGGTGCCGCGCCGCCGCAGAACACGTACACGCTGGAAGCCTCGACCAGCCTGCAGGCGATCACCGGCTTTCGTATAGAGGTCATGCCGGACAAGTCGCTGCCCAAAGGCGGTCCCGGTCGAGCGGGCAACGGGAACTTCGTGATCACAGAGTTCCGCGTTCAGCAGCCAGCTGCGGGCGAGCAGGAACCGACGCCCGTCGAACTGCAGAACGCGTCGGCAACGATCGAACAGACGGCCGCCGGCAACGTGACTCCTTACGGCAAGTGGAGCGCCGCGAGCGCGATCGACAACGACGTCAAAGGCTCAAGCTGGGGCTGGGCGATTCTGCCTGAGGTCAACAAAACGAGCTTTCTGGTTGCTGAAACAAAAACCGATCTGGGGACAGAAGAAGAGACGCCACTGCAGTTCGTCATCGAGCAGAACCACACGAACGGCGGGCACACGCTCGGGAAGTTCCGGCTGTGGGCGACGAGGACACCGCGGCCACTCCAGGCGACACAGGACTCAGCCGTGCCGGACAACATTCGTCAGCTGCTTGTCGTCAAGCGTGAGGAACGCAGCAAACAGCAGAGCGAGGAACTGGCGTCGTACTACCGATCGGTCGCTCCGCTGCTGCAGACGTCGCGTGACAAACTCGCTCAATTGCAGAAGCAGCGCGAGGAGCTGGTCAACCAGCACACGCGGTCGTCGAGCATCACGGTGGCGGTTAATCCGCGTGAGATGCGCGTTCTGCCGAGGGGCAACTGGATGGACGACAGCGGTCCCGTGGTGCAGCCGACGGTGCCACACTTTATGCGGCAGATTGAAAACGATGGCCGAGCGAATCGGCTCGACCTGGCCGACTGGCTGACCGCCGACGACAACCCGCTGACAGCGCGTGTCTTTGTCAACCGGTTGTGGAAACTGTATTTCGGACGCGGCATCTGCAGCGCTCTCGACGACCTCGGCAAGCAGGGCACGCTGCCGACGCACCCGGAACTGCTCGACTGGCTGGCCGCCGAGTTCATCGACTCGGGCTGGGACGTCAAGCATATGATTCGTCTGCTCACAACGTCGGCGACATATCGGCAGTCGGCGGTGTCGGATAAGGCCGCGCGAGATCGCGATCCCTACAACGAACTGCTCTCGCGGCAGGGTCGCTATCGATTTCGAGCCGAGACGATTCGTGACCGGGCGCTCGCCGTCAGCGGACTGCTCGTTCCAACGATCGGCGGTCGCAGCGTGCGGCCTTATCAACCCGCCGGTTATTACGCGCATCTGAACTTCCCGAAGCGCGAGTACCAGGTCGACTCGGGCGAGAACCTCTGGCGGCGCAGCCTTTACACACACTGGCAGCGGCAGTTTCTGCATCCGTCGCTGATGGCGTTCGACGCTCCGTCGCGTGAAGAGTGCGCCGTCGACCGGCCGCGTTCCAACACACCGCTGGCCGCACTCGTGATGCTCAACGATCCGATTTACGTCGAAGCGTCGCGGTCATTCGCCGAACGAGTACTCCGCGAAGCTGGAACCAGCGACCCCGACCGGATGGCCTTCATCGTTCGCGAAGCACTGCTGCGGGACGCTCGCGCTGATGAGGTCGCCGTTCTCAACACTGTGCTGCAGAAGTACCGCCAGCATTTCAAAGACAGTGCCGACGCGGCGAAGGCCTTCGTCGCGATCGGCAAACGGCCTGTGCCCGCCGATGTCGACGCCGCCGAGCTGGCTGCGTGGGCCGGAGTCTGTCGCGTTGTGATTAACGCTCACGAATTCATCACAAGGAACTGACGCCATGTTGAAGCATCCCAGCCACGACGCTCTGCGGGCCACACGACGCTCATTCCTCGGCCAGACGACCGCTGGACTCGGTGCGATCGCGCTCGGCACGCTGCTGCGTCCGGATTCAGTGCGAGCCGATGTCGACGTTCCCCGCTGGCCCGGCGTGATCAATCCGCCGCACTTCCCGCCGAAAGCGAAGCGGATTATTCACCTTTACATGGCCGGAGGACCGTCTCATTTAGAGACGTTCGATCACAAGCCGAAGCTCGCCGAGATGCACGGCCAGCCGATGCCGGAATCGCTCACGAAGGGCAAGCAGATCGCTCAGTTGCAGGGCCGCAAGCTGACCTGCTTCGCGCCGCAATGGCCGTTCGAGCAATACGGCGAGTCCGGCCTGAGCATCTGCTCGAAGTTTCCGCTGATCGGTTCGATCGCCGACAAGCTGTGCCTGATCCGCTCAATGAAGACCGAGCAGATCAACCACGACCCGGCTCACACGCTGTTCAACACCGGCAGCGCGAATCCCGGCCGCCCGGCGATCGGAGCGTGGCTGACGTACGGCCTTGGTGATTCGACCCAGGAACTTCCGAACTTCGTCGTGCTCAGCTCCGTCGGCAAGGGGGGTCAGGCTCAGCCGATCGCGTCGCGGCAGTGGTCCTCTGGTTTTCTTCCGTCCCGGCTGCAGGGCGTCGAGTTTCGTTCGCAGGGGGAACCGGTGCTCTACGCCACCAATCCGGCGGGCATTGACCAGAAGCTGCAGCGGGAAGCCATCGACGCAATTCAGTCACTCAATCGGCAGTACGTCGATCTGTTCGACGATCCCGAAGCTCAGACGCGGATCGCTCAGTACGAACTCGCCTACCGCATGCAGGCGTCCGTTCCCAGCCTGATGGATATCTCACAGGAACCGAAGCACGTTCTGGAGAAGTACGGCACGACGGGCGGCGACGGCACCTTCGCCGGCAACTGCCTGCTGGCTCGCCGCATGGCCGAACGCGATGTCCGCTTCATTCAGGTCTACCATCGCGCCTGGGATCATCACGGCAACGTCAAAGGGGCAATCGACATCACGGCGAAGGAAGTCGACCGAGCGACCTGGGCACTGATCACCGACCTCGAAGAACGCGACATGCTGAAGGACACGCTGATCATGTTCGGCGGCGAGTTCGGTCGCACTCCAATGGCCCAGGGCAGCGGTCGCGACCATCACATCGCCGGCTACTCGTACATGCTGGCTGGCGGCGGTGTCCAGGGCGGCATGGCTTACGGCGAGACCGACGAGTTCGGCTACAACGCCGTGACGGACGTTGTCCACATCCGCGACCTGCACGCAACGCTCCTGCAGCTGATGGGTATCGACCACGAACGCCTGAGCGTCAAGTTCCAGGGCCTCGATCTGAAACTGACCGGCGTCGAAGAGGCGAGGATTCTCAAGGAGATCCTCGCATAGGGCTCTGTCGGCAGGCCCCTTCGAATGCAAGCACGCAGCGCCAGCGAGTGACCTCACCGTCGATCGCTGAGTGGTGCTGCGTGCTCGTGTTACGTCGCGGTCCGGTTTCCGGCGAGCTTCTTACCCTGGCGTCTTTGCGTTCTCCGGAATGCGGATCCTGCAACGGAAAGAACCATTCGAAATGCTTCGAATTCGAAACCTTCACGCCGCTCTGTGGATCGCCACGCTGCTGAGCTTCGAGGGATCGCTGGCGATGAGCCAGGCTGCCGACGATGGCTCGGCAGGGCAGACGCTGGAAGAACTGAAGGCGTCCGGTGCGGCGCAGTCGAGCTTCCTGAACCAGCAGCGCCGGCCAGTCAGCAGCGAGACGCCACAGCCGCAACTGGAGCACTTTCGGAAGCATGTCGAGCCGGTTCTGCGAGCCGCCTGCGTTGAGTGTCATGGCCCGGATTTGCAGGAAGGCAATATCCGGATCGACACGCTCGACCCCGACCTGCTGCAGGGAGACGACGTCGCCTGGTGGCTCGAAATCATGGCCGTGCTGGGCAAGGGTGAAATGCCGCCAGCCGACTCCGACGAACTGGCCGACGCTGACCGCCGCAAAGTGATGGACTGGCTGGCGTCCGAGATTCAGGTCGCTTCGGTTGTGCGTCGAGCCGCGCAGGGACACTCGTCGTTTCGGCGGATGACGCGGTACGAATATCGGTACGCGATGCAGGATCTGTTCGGCCTGCCGTACGACTTCGCGCGTGACCTGCCTCCGGAAGCACCCTCCGCGGACGGCTTTCAGAACAGTTCCGAAATGCTGCACATGACGAGCACGCAGTTCGGCTATTACCGCAAGCTGGCTCACGATGCGTTACTGGCGGCCACGGTGCGCGGTGAACGTCCGGCTGAACTCTACTGGGGCATCTCGATGCAGGATGCGTCTGCCAAAGCCTGGGGCGAGTACGAGCAGGAACGCGCGAAGCTTCGGGAGCAGCACAAGGACGATCCCGAAAAGCTCAAGCAGGAACTCGATCAGCACACAAGGAAACATACCGGCCGAATCGGCCCCGTTCATTACCGGGACCCGGCCACGGGCATCGTCAGGCGAGCTGTCTGGCGCTACAACGGCGCGAAGTACGCCTTTCTGCCGCAGGACAAGCTCCCGGAAGCGCCTGCGGTGGCGGGACGAGTCGCTGTCATTCCGCGCGGCCAGAAACTGATCGTCGAACTCGGCGACCAGACTCCGGAAACCGGCACACTGCGCGTCCGCGTGCGCGCCGCCCGCGTCTCAGCCGACGACAAAGGTACTCCCAGCCTGCAACTGGAGTTCGGCTGGCAGGCGAGCAACGACTCGCAGGCGTCCGTCCGGATCAGCGACCGCGATCTGCCGATCGATGCGATGCCGGACGCGCCGCAGTTTTATCAGTGGGAGATTCCACTGCGCGAGGTTTACCCGCGCAACTCCGTGCGGAAGATCTCGAAGATGGGCGACCTGCCCAGCCCGTCCGAGTACCTCAAGTTCGTCAACAGCTCGGTTTCGCAGGGCGACATTCAGATCGACTATGTCGAGGTCACCGCGCCGGTGTATGCCCAGTGGCCGCCGGAATCGCACCGCCGGATTTTCATCGACAGTCCAAACCGCGCCGACGAAACGACGTACGCTCGCGAAGTTCTGGGGAACCTGATGACGCGTGCCTGGCGTCGCGAAGTTACCGATTCTGAAGTCGACCAGAAGCTCGCGCTGTTCGCGAAGATTCGCCCGGCCTGCGACGACTTCCAGGCAGCCATGCTCGAAGTTCTCGCGACCGTGCTCTCGTCACCCAGGTTTCTGTATCTCGTGCAGGCGAATCCCGAGCCCTCGCCGTCCGACGCGCTGAGCCCCGACGAACTTGCAACGCGGTTGTCGATGTTTCTGTGGTGCAGTCTTCCGGATGCGGAACTTCTCGACCTCGCCGCCAGCGGAACGCTGACCGAACGCGACGTGCTCGCCGGTCAGGTCGACCGACTGCTCGCCGACGCGCGAGCCCATCGGTTCTCGGAGCAGTTCGTCCGGCAATGGCTCGGGATGCAGTTGCTCGATTTTCTGCAGGTCGATCGCAAAGCGCACCCGCAGTTCAATCCGGCGCTCAAGGAAGCGATGCAGGTTGAGCCCGTCGCGTTCTTTCACGAGGTTCTCGCCAAGAACCACAGCGTGCTCGACTTTCTGCACGCGGATTACACACTAGCGAACGAGCGGCTGGCGCGGCATTACGGCATCAACAATGTCCAGGGCAACGAGTTTCAGCGCGTCAGCCTCGAGCCCGAAAACCGTCGCGGCGGACTGCTGACCCAGGCCGGACTCCTGGCAATGAACTCCGACGGCAAGGACTCGCACCCGCTCAAACGCGGCATCTGGATGCTCGACCGCCTGCTGAACGATCCACCGCCGCCGCCACCACCGGCTGTCCCGCGGATCGATCTCGCCGATCCGGAAATCGCGAAGCTCACATTGAAGCAGCGGATCGAGAATCACCGTGATCAGGCTGCCTGCCGCTCCTGCCACGAGAAGCTCGACCCGTGGGGGCTCGCCCTCGAAAACTTCGACGCCGTCGGAAGCTGGCGGACTGAGGCGGCAGGAAAGCCCGTCGACGCCAGCAGCGAACTGTTCAACGGGCAGAAGCTCGACGGCATCGACGGCCTGAAACGCTTCCTGCTGACGAACCGCCAGGACCAGTTTGCCCGCGCCCTGGCTCACAAACTGACGACCTTCGCTCTCGGTCGGCCCCTGACCTTTGGCGACCGAGCCAGCGTCGACCAGATCACCGCAGACCTCCGCCAGCAGGGCGACGGCCTGGCGACTCTGGTCAGATTGATTGCGACCAGCGACCTGTTTCTGTCGAAGTGACGTGAGATTGAAGTAACGGACGACCGAAATGGCAAAGCCCCGATGAGTTCCCAGGCCAGCACTTCACCCTCTCTCTGGGAAGGTCGACCGCGAGGCACGAGCGGTCGGGGAAGGACTGCATTGTGCCGCACGGGGCTCTGACACTTTGATACCAGCGACCAGTGAGACACCCTCCCCGCGGCTGAGACCGCGACCCTCCCAGCGGGAGGGTGAAGCAACTGGATAGATCATGTCTGACGAAACATCGAAAACATCCCGTGCTCGCGAGTTGCGTAAGCGACAGACGACGTCGGAAGGACTGCTGTGGAGCGTCCTGCGAGCAAGGCAGCTCTGCGGCCTGAAATTCCGTCGCCAGCATCCGATTGGTTCCTGGTTCGTCGACTTCGCTTGCCCCGAGAAGATGCTGGTTGTTGAAATCGACGGCGGGTACCACGACGAAACTGTTGGGAAGGACCTCAACCGACAGCGTCAGATCGAACAGCTTGGGTGGAGAGTCCTGCGGGTAACCGCCGACGATGTCGAGCAGGACGCTGAAACCGTTGCCCGTGGGTTCGCCCGCGAGCTGGGCCTGCCGTTTGAGTTTGAAAGGCGAAAGGCGACCGGTTCCGGCATGCTGAACCTGAAGTCGACAAACCGGGACCGTGCAAGGTGATCCATGAGCTTAGACCGCCAAAGCATTGCAAGGCTCCGACTGACCTCCACCCTCCCCCCGGGAGGGTCGCGGTCTCAGCCGCGGGGAGGGCCACCCGATACAGAGCGAAGGTCAAGCTTTCCCCGCGCAGCCACGTCTTCCCAGTACAAAAGCATTACTCTCTAATCAGCAGCTCCGCCCTCCGGGGCTGAGGCCGCGGCTCTCCCGCAAGTGGGAGAGTGAAGTCAATCTCTGACGAAAGACTGCTCTGATGACAACCAGCCTTGCCTCACTTGATCGTCGGCGATTTCTGCGTGGGACCAGAGTCGCGCTCGCGTTGCCGTGGTTTGAATCCGTCGCCCGGTTCGCTGGTGCTGCCGAGCAGAACGCAGTGCCGAAGAGACTGGCCTGTTTCTACATGCCGGATGGCGTACCAATGCCGCTTGCTGAAGACCCGGCCTACAGGGACTGGGCCTGGTTTCCTCACGGCAGCGGGAAGGACTTCACATTCACGAAGTGCCTGGAACCGCTCGAACCGCTGCGGCAGGACGTGACGATTCTCTCGGGGTTCTCGCATCCGGCCGTGCGGAACATTCACGGGCATTCGAACGCGGATCAGTTCCTGACCGCCGGTCACACCGGTCCATCGGGCGACTATCAGAATTCGATCTCGCTCGATCAGGTCTACGCGAACCATGTCGGCGATCAGACTCGATTTTCGTCGCTGATCATGTCGACGGATGGTGGCACGGGGACACCGCGTGGCACGCACACAATGTCGTTTAACCACAGCGGCCGGGCGATTCCCGCCGAGCATCGTCCGAAGCAGATCTTCGACATGCTGTTCGTAAAGAGCGACGCCGATGCGGCGCGGCGTCTGGCACTCAGCCAGAGCGTCCTCGACGATCTGCTGGCCGACGCGCGGTCGCTGCGACAGACGCTGTCCGGTCGCGATCAGCAGACGCTCGACGAGTACCTGCAATCGGTCCGTGACACCGAGGTTAAAGTCGAGAAGGCCAAACGCTGGATGAACATCCCGCTGCCGACTGTCGACGCCGATCACCTGAAACTCGACATCACGCCCGAGGAACCTCGCACTTATCTGCAGACGATGTTCGAGCTGATCTACCTCGCCTTCAAAACGGACTCGACGCGCGTCGCGACGTACCAGATCGGGCGTGAGAACGGGATCGGCGTCAGCGATTACCTGGCCCGAGCGGTCGGGTTCAACCTGACGCACCAGCTTTCTCACAACACCAAAGAGCCCGGTGGCTGGAAGAACTTCGGCACCTACTGCCGGTTCCTCTCCGAAGAACTCGGCCGCTTCGCCAACCGGCTGAAGACGACTCCTGAACCCGCCGCCGACGGCAACATGCTCGATAATACGCTGCTGCTGTTCGGCTCGGCGTCGAGCGCCTTCCACCTGTCTCGGAACTACCCGCTGATTCTGGCGGGGGGAAAGAACATGGGCTTCAAGCACGGCCAGTACTTGAACTATGCGGGGGCGAGCCCTCAGGGCGGAGCCTGGGAAGGCGGCCGCGAGCCCTGGCAGAAAGAGGTCACGCACGAAGACCAGCCTCTGGCAAACCTCTTTGTGACGATGCTCCAGCGCCTTGGTGTTTCGACCGACTCGTTCGCCGACAGCACGGGTGCCCTCGAAGAAGTCTGATCTGATCGCAGGCCGGGCCAGGCGGAGCGCCGTTCCGGCACCGTCTGGCACGACGACCACTCAACGCGCCAGCCAGTCAACGCGTCAGCCAGTCAACGCGTCAGCCAGTCAACGCGTCACCCAGTCAACGCGTCAGCCAGTCAACGCGCCAGTCGGAGCAGTGTCGCTGTGCTCCTTGATCCCGCCTGTCTGCTGCCATGTCCTGGCGTCGTTCGCGCCGCAACGAGCGGGGGAATCATTCGATTCGAGTGGTCGCTCGCCTGACCTCCTCAGACAAGACCGTTACGCTGCCGCTGTCCAATAACAGGCGGGCCGACTGGTTGCGATCGGTGGGCTTCAAAACTGGAGGCGATTATGCGGATGCGGCTTCGTTGTTCTCTGGCGACTCTTACTGCCCTGGCCATTTCTCTGGCGGCGGCAACGACTTTTGCTGCGGCTCCCGTCGACATTGGCGCGCGGCGCGAGCTGTTCGTTGACGACGTGTTGATCGAACGGCTCGATGGGGCTCAGCGACGGCTGCAGCATCCGGTCGCTCGTGAGATCGCGATCGTGCACGATGCTCCGTGGGAAGGCGCCGGCAGCGGTTATCACACGGTCATCCGCGACGGTGACCTGTACCGCATGTACTACCGGGGCTCGGCTCTGGGCGTCGACAACGGGAAGCTGAAGATCGGGCGGCAGGTCTACTGTTACGCCGAGAGCCGCGACGGTGTCACGTTCACGAAGCCGAACCTCGGGCTGTTCGAGTACAACGGCTCGAAGGACAACAACATCATCGGGACCGGTGTTGGCGTTCATAACTTTGCGGCGTTTCTCGACACGAACCCGAACTGCAAACCGGACGCTCGCTTCAAGGCGCTGGCCGGGACGGCGGCCGAAGGCGGGCTCTTTGCGTTCAAGTCGGCGGACGGCATTCGCTGGTCGCTGATGCGCGAGGAGCCGGTCGTCACTGAAGGCGCGTTCGATTCGCAGAACCTCGCCTTCTGGGATCAAACGGCCGGCAAGTACCGAGCCTACTTCCGCACGTTCACGAAAGGTGTGACAACCGGGAAGGTCTGGAAACCGGCTGGCTTTCGAGCGATCCGGACCGCGTCGTCGGACGACTTTCTGGACTGGGGCGACGAGGCTGACCTGACTTACAAGGACTCGCCGGACGAGCACCTTTATACGAATCAGGTCGCTCCGTACTTCCGGGCGCCGCACATCCTGATCGGCTTTCCGACGCGGTACGTCGAACGCGGCTGGTCGGATTCGATGCGGGCACTCCCCGAACCGAAACTGCGAGAAGAACGCGCGGCCGGGCATCTGCGTTACGGGACGTCGCTCACTGAAGGCCTGCTGATGGGCAGCCGCGACGGAATTCATTTCGAACGCTGGAACGAAGCGTTTCTGCGACCCGGCCCCGAGCGTCCCGGCACCTGGCTCTACGGGCATCAGTACATCGCCTGGCACGCCGTCGAGACGGCCGGATCGCTGCCGGGTGCTCCCAACGAGATGTCGCTGTACGCGTCCGAAGGTTCGTGGCACGGTGACAGCAATTCGATGCGCCGCTACACGTTGCGTCTCGACGGCTTCGTGTCCGTCAATGCCGGCTGGAAAGGCGGTGAGTTGCTCACGAAGCCGCTGACCTTCGACGGCAACCGCCTGACGCTGAACTTCGCAACGTCGGCCGCGGGCAGCATTCGCGTCGAACTGCAGACGCTCGATGGCAAGCCAGTCCCCGGCTTCAGTCTCGACGACTGCGCAGAAGTCTTCGGCGACGCAATCGAGCGAACGGTCACCTGGAAGTCCGGCAGCGACGTCAGCAGCCTCGCCGGGAAACCAGTCCGGCTGCGGTTCCACTTGCAGGACGCCGATCTGTACTCGTTTCAATTCCAACGCGACTAACACCCGCGTCGTGCAGTGAGTGGCTGGGGTCGAGGAACGAGGTACGAGCGACGAGCCCCCAGATGCGACCGCGGCCTCTGCATCGCAGCGGAAATCTGTCAGGATGCCTGCTACCGGGCACCGGCTGAGTAACTCATCAAGCGCACTGGAACGTCGGACACCGCTCATGCTTCCCATTTTCGGCAGCCGCAAATCGTTCTGCAGCGGGATCAGCCGGCGCGATCTGCTGCATATCGGAGCGGCGGGCGCGTTTGCTCCGGGGCTGTCGCGGGCGCTGGAACTGGAAGCCGCTGAGTCGGCGGTTGGCGATGCTCCACCAGCCCGCGCGAAGGCCGCGATCTTCGTCTTTCTGTTTGGATCGCCACCGCAGCATGAGACGTTCGATCCAAAGCCCGAAGCCGCTGCCGAGATTCAGGGCGAGATGCAGGCGATCCCGACATCGCTGCCCGGTGTGTCGTTCTGCGAGGGCCTGCCGCAGGTCGCTCAGGTCGCGGACAAGCTGACCGTCGTCCGCTCGATGACGCACCAGTACCCGATCCACTGCTGTGCCTACGTAATGACCGGCATGCCGACTTACAGCATCCCGCTCGAAACCAACCCTCGCGCACCCGAGCACTGGCCGTTCATGGGCTCGATCGTCGATTACCTCGACGGCCAGCGCAGCGGCGTTCGCAATCCGGCGATGCCGCGCAACATCGGTGTCCCGTGGCGATTCTGCTCGCGCGGCACCTCGCCGACTCAGGCCGGCCCGTACGGGGCATTCCTCGGCACGGGGTTCGATCCGTTCTGGACGGACTTCGACGGCAAGGGCACCGTCGTCGTGCCGAAGCTCAACGCCAGCCAGAGCGAGAAGGTGCTCGACCCGCACGGCGGTATTGAACCGACCGGTCGTTTCTCGCTCTCGCCCGGCTGCCAGTTGCCGGAGGAGATTTCCTCGCGACGTTTCGACGCCCGGCAGTACCTGCTCAACCAGTTCGACAGTTCGCGGCTGCAACTTGACCGTAGCGCGGCCGCAGGCAACTGGAACGACCAGCAGCAGCGAGCGTTCTCGTTGATCGGCTCGAACGGAATTCGCTCGGCGCTCGATGTTCAGCAGGAGTCCGCCGCTCTTCGCGAGCGGTACGGCATGACGCTGTTTGGCCAGTCGTGCCTGGCGGCAAGGCGGCTTGTCGAAGCCGGAGCCCGATTCGTGACGATCTTCTGGGACCCGTTCGGGCCGCATGGAGCGTCCGTCTGGGACACTCACTCGAACCACTTCCCGCGGCTGAAGAACTATCTGCTGCCGGTGTTCGATCAGTCGTTCTCAGCCCTGATCACGGACCTCGACGAACGCGGGCTGCTCGACGAGACGATGGTCCTTTGCACCAGCGAGCACGGTCGGACGCCGCAGATCGACTCGAAGCCCGCCGGAGCCGCGCGGCATCACTGGTCCCGAGCGTATTCGTCGGTCTTCGCTGGTGGCGGCTTTGCCCGAGGCCGCGTCGTCGGACGATCAGACGCGATTGGCGGCGACGTTGCCGACGCGCCGATTTCGCCGAAAGACATGCAGGCGACCGCGTTTCACCTGCTCGGCTACCCGTCGACAGCGACCGTCCCCGACCAGACCGGCCGACCGTACCCGATTGCGGGCGACGGGCAGGTGCGACGTGAACTGCTGGGTTGACGCACCATTCGTTTAACGCCCAGCCGCAGGCGCCGGCCACCTTGCCACTTCAACCGTTCTGGTGGCCGGCGCCTGCGGCTGGGCGTTAAACAAGTTCACGCAATGACAACCTCACGGATCTCACATGCCCACCTTTGATCTGCTGCTGAAGAACGGTACGCTGATTGACCCCGCTGCCGGTCGGCACGAACTCGCCGATGTCGCCATCACGGCGGGACGGGTTCGGGAAATCCTCCCGCCCGGCAGTGAGGCCGTCGCGAATGAGACCGTCGATTGCAGCGGCCTGCTGGTTGTTCCCGGACTGATCGATTTCCACGTCCACGTGTACCCGCACATCAGCCACTTCGGTGTCGATCCGGATGCGACCTGCCTGGCGCGCGGCGTCACAACGGTCCTCGACTTTGGTACGGCGGGCGGTCTGACCTGGGACGGCTTCCGGCAATTTGTCATCAACCGGTCGCAGACGCGCATCTTCGGGCTCGTCCATATCGCCGCTCAGGGAATGATCAGCACGCCGCCGGGGCCATCACCGGCGTTCGGCGAGCTGCACGATCTGGACTGGTGCGACGTTGACTGTGCTGCTGCCGCAGTCGATCGGCACCGCGACTGCGCGGTCGGCATCAAGATTCGCTGCACCGACAACCTCGCACGCGGCGGGAAGAACGAAGCTGCCGGATTGAGCCTTGCCCGCAAGGCCGCCGACGTCGCTGGCGTGCCGCTCGTCATTCACAGTCCGAATTCGACACTGACGACGGCGCAGGTTCTGGAAGCTCTCGGTCCCGGCGACGTGCTCACGCATTGCTTTCACGGCAAACGCTGCGGACTCGTCGACGACAATCTGAGACTGCTGCCCGAAGCCCGCGATGCGCTGCAGCGAGGCGTGCTGCTCGATCTCGGTCACGGTTCAGGCAGCATCAGTTTTCCGGTGGCTCACGCATTGATGGAGCAGGGAGTCGTGCCTCACTTTCTGAGCAGCGACATTCACACCTACAACGTGCACGGGCCGGTCTTCGATCTGCTGGCGACGCTCGACAAGTTCCTGCATCTGGGGTTGAGCATCGACGACGTGATTCGAGGTGCGACCGCCGAACCGGCCCGCTTTCTGGGCCGCAGCGAGCAACTCGGCACGCTGCAGCCCGGCACGCACGCTGACGTCACTGTCCTGAGCATCGAAGACGGCGAGTTCCCGCTGGTTGATTCCGACGGAGCTGTCGAAACCGGTCGCCAACGCTTCAAGCTGCATCACGTCTTCAAAGACGGAGTCCGCTGCGGCACGCTGCCGCGACCGGTGGCGATTGGGGCTCCAACATAGTTTCGACACGGCACACTGGCTTCACTCTCCCGCTTGCGGGAGAGTCGCGGTCTCAGCCGCGGAGAGGGGACCGCCTGGGACGGCACGCTTCGTGCCTGACTCGCCCGTTGCTGTGATGAGTATGAAACTGCTGGGCTGCTCCGAAGTGTCTCCTGACTGTCAGGCAAGTTGTGAAGGACTCTCCCCGCGGCTGAGACCGCGACCCTCCCGAAGGGAAGGGGAAGACGAGCACACGATTCACGCTGAGAGCCGGCGAACGCCAACCTTCTACACGAGCACGGGGTTGACCAGCTTGCCGTGGATGTCGGTCAGGCGGAAATCGCGGCCCTGGTATTTGAACGTCAGTCGTTCGTGGTTGATGCCCAGCAGGTGCATGATCGTGGCGTTGAGATCGTGTACGTGGACCGGGTCGCGGACGATGTTGTAGCAGTAGTCGTCGGTCTCGCCGTGAGTCATCCCGGTCCTGATTCCCGCTCCGGCCAGCAGCACGGTGAAACAGCGGGGGTGATGATCGCGACCGTAGTTGGCTTCGGTGATGTTGCCCTGCGAGTAGATCGTGCGACCGAACTCGCCGCCCCAGACGATCAGCGTGTCTTCCAGCAGGCCGCGTTCATCGAGGTCGTTGATCAGAGCTGTCGTCGCCTGGTCGGTGTCGTTGCACTGCCCTTTGATGGCCGCCGGCAGGCCACCGTGGTGATCCCAGCCCATGTGGAAAAGCTGCACGAAGCGGACGTCGCGTTCGGCAAGGCGTCGGGCGAGCAGGCAGTTCGCGGCGTAACTTCCAGGTCGAGAAACATCCGGACCGTACGCGTCGAGAATGTGCTTCGGCTCGTTGGAGATGTCGAGCAGGTCCGGCACCGACGCCTGCATCCGGAACGCCATCTCGTACTGGGCGATGCGCGTCTGAATGTCGGGATCGCCGAGCTTGTCGAATCGCTGCTGATTAAGCGCCGCGATCCGGTCGAGCGTGCTGCGGCGGGCTTCCTGGCTGACTCCTGGCGGATTCGACAGATACAGCACGGCGTCGCCGGTGTTGCGGAACTTGACGCCCTGGTGCTTCGACGGCAGGAAGCCCGAGCCCCACAGGCGGTCGTACAGCGGCTGATCGTTGGGCCGGCCACTGCCGAACGACGTCAGCACGATGTAGGCCGGCAGGTCTTCGTTCTCGCTGCCAAGTCCGTACCCGACCCACGAGCCGATGCTTGGCCGTCCGGCCAACTGCGAACCGGTCTGGCAGAACGTGATTGCCGGGTCGTGATTGATCGCCTCGGTGTTGACCGTCCGGATCATGCACAGCTTGTCGGCGATGGTCGACATGTGCGGCAGCAGCTCGCTCATCCACATGCCCGACTCGCCGTGCTGAGCAAACTTGAAGATCGACGGAGCGACGGGAAACTTCTTCTGTCCCGACGTCATCGTCGTCAGCCGCTGGCCCTGGCGGATGGAGTCCGGCAGATCCTCGCCTCGGCGATCGGCAATCGCGGGCTTGGGATCGAACAGGTCCATTTGCGATGGCGCTCCGGACTGGAAGAGGTAGATAATCCGCTTTGCTTTCGGAGCGTGACAGGGAAATCCCGGCAGGCCCATTGCTGCATCAGCTCGACTGCCAGCGAGCAGTCCACCCAGCGCGGCGGCACCCACGCCGAGTGACGATCCCTTGAGAAAGACGCGGCGGTTCAATGCGTCCTGCAGGCTGAAGTTGGCATGTTGACTCATCGATGGTCACCAGTTTGAACATGTAGGCCGCGACAAAACGCGGCATGTCGTATTAGTCGTTGCCGCCTTGCGTGCGGCCTGCGGATCGGAGTTTTCGCGTCACTCCCGCATGACAAACTCGTCGAGGTTCAGCAGCACGTTCGCCGTCAATGTGTAAGCCGCGAGGTTAGCCGGATCGAGGTTGTTGGCAGACGTTGCTTCTCCGAAGTTGAGCAGCGACTTTGCCGCATCGGGCTCTTTATTGAAGCGGTCGAGGTCGGACTTCAGGCCGTCGGTGAGAATGGCGACTTCGTCGTCGGTCGGCTGTCGTCCAGTGGTCAGTCGGAAACCGAACGCCACTCGCTGCCTGTCAGTCGTGCCGCCTTCACGAAGCATGCGTTCGGACAGTTTGCGGGCGGCTTCGACAAATGTGACTTCGTTGAGCAGCGACAGCGCCTGCAGGGGCGTGTTCGTGCGGGAACGCTTCACCGTGCAGACTTCACGATTCGGAGCGAACAGCAGCATCGTCGGCGGAGCGGCGCTGCGTTTCCAGATCGTGTACATCGATCGGCGATGTAGCCCCGGCCCCTTGTCGTGTTCGTAGTTTCTGAGGTCTCCGTACCGGCTCGTTTCATCCCAGACGCCCGCCGGCATGTAGGGCCGAACGCTCGGACCACCGATGTCGTCGACGAGCAGACCGCTGACGGCGAGTGCCCGATCGCGGACGAGTTCGCCGGAGAGCCGGAATCGAGGCCCGCGCGACAGCAGCCGGTTGTTCGGGTCGAGCTTCAGACGAGCGTCTGTCACGGCGGAACTCTGACGGTACGCCGCGCTCAGGAGAATGAGTTTCTGCAACGCCTTCAGATCCCAGTTCGCGGCGGGCTGGCCGTCGACGTTGGGCGACACCGTCGGCTGCATGAACTCGGACGCCAGCCAGTCGAGCAGTTGCGGATGGCTGGGGTACTCGGCCTGCGAACCGAAGTTCTCGGACGTCTTGACGAGGCCCGTGCCGAAGAGCCGTTCCCAGATCCGATTGACCTGCACTCGCGCCGTCAGCGGGTTTGATTCGTCGACGATCCACTGCGCCAGACCGAGTCGATTGACGGGAGCTCCGTCCGGCAGCGGCGGCAGAAAGGCCGGCACACCGCGTTCGACTTTGTCGGCGGGTTTGTCGTACTCGCCGCGCGTCAGCAGAAATGCGTCGCGCGGGGACACCTCTTTCATGACCATCGTCGTGGGCAGCGAGTTGCGATAGTCGGCGACCTGCTTCTTCGCGGAGGCAAGCTGCTGCTCGGCCTGACGAATCGGATTGTTGACGTTCTTCTGGAAGTAGTCAGTCAGCACTTTCAGCTGAGCTTTCGATCGTTCACCTGCTTCGACCAGCAACGCACTGCGAACTTCCTGTGGCAGGCTGCTGCCTTCAAAGCCCAGCAACTCCGGCGCGAGCGTCGAGGTCGATACTCGAAACCGTCCGACGTTGTGATCGCCGAACTGCGAATCGTGTCGCAGCGTGATCGTCAGTGTCGCATCGGCGGGCACGTCGATCCGCGTCTTCGCGGCCAGCAGCAGTCGGCGATGCAGCCGCTTGTCGGCACTGTTTCCGTCGACGGCCCAGCCCTTGAGATTCTTCGCAGACGCTCCGGCCTTGCTGACGTTGCCCACGATGAACTTCGCCTCCCAGCCCGACTGATCGTAGTCCGCCGTCGATCGGGCGAACTCAACGTCAATCGGCTGTTCAAGATTGCCCGCCGAAATCGACGCCGAGACACCGGTCAGCACGAAGTTCCCGTTGAAGCCTCGCCCGAGACTCTGATTCGGCAGCGACGCGTCGGGAAACACGTCGATCAACAGGCCGCTGAAGTGCTTCGAGTTGAGTGGCGCGGTGACGGTGTAAACGTCGTTGCCCGGATTCTTCCCACTGGCGAGCCATGATCCGTCGTCCTGCTGAGTCAACGTCGCTCCACCCTTTGAGGCAACGGTTGCGTTTTCGAGAAGCTGCCACGCCGGCAGTTCGTCACCGAGTTCCTCGCGAGCCTCGTCGGCCCAGGCAGCGACCAGTTCGGGCAATCGCTTCTTCTGCAAAGCCACTTCGGTTTGAGCTGTCTTCGTCGCGACTTCCAGACGAGCGATCTCAGCTTTGTGCTCGTCGGTCATGATCGTCAGCAGCGGCGGCGTGTTGCCTCCGGCCTTCCGCCCAAGCACCCCGCTTTCGTCGATCGAATTGAAGAACGCGAAGAGCTGGTAGAACTCGCGCTGCGAAATCGGATCGTACTTGTGGTCGTGGCAGCGGCAGCAGTTCAGCGTCAGGCCGAGCCACGTCAGGCCGGTCGTCTCGACGCGGTCGATGACTGTTTCGACAAACCACTCCTCGACGATGCGTCCGCCTTC
>Ga0209273_10001358_pt1 | contig 22392 bp, 19 predicted proteins | sample tdAd471_FD_187126 | JGI IMG/M metagenome (GOLD analysis project Ga0209273, IMG submission 187126) | Marine sediment microbial communities from the Atlantic coast under amendment with organic carbon and nitrate - tdAd47.1 (SPAdes)... | ecosystem: Environmental > Aquatic > Marine > Coastal >...
CTTGCGGTTGTCGCGGCTGTGCTCGCCGTCGGTGGCCGGTTTGTCGGTCTGGCGTTTTGCCCGGCGCGCCGCCTGCAGTTCCGCGGCGTAGTCGTCGAGCGTGCCGTCGAACGGTTTGCATGCGCCGTCGGCAACCAGCCAGAACCGGTCGGCCACCAGTTCGATCAGGTGCGCATCGTGGCTGACGAGGATCACTGCGCCTTCGAAGGCGTTGAGCGCCTGAACCAGTGCTTCGCGGGCGTCGACATCCAGGTGGTTGGTCGGTTCATCGAGCAAAAGGATGTTCGGCTTGCCGCAGCTCATCAGCGAAAACAGCAACCGGGCTTTCTCGCCGCCGGAGAGGTTCTCGACCTTGGTGTCTGCCTTGTCGGATGAAAACCCGAACCGGCCAAGGTGCCCGCGCACCTGGCTTTCCTTGCGGTCGCCCAACGCCCGCGCGAGGTGCTGGTACGGCGTTTCGTCCATGTGCAGTTCGTCGGTCTGGTGCTGCGCGAAATAGCCAATTTCCAGCTTCGACGCTTTGACGATGGTGCCGTCCTGCGGCTTCAGGCGGTTGCTGAGCATTTTGACCAGCGTCGATTTACCGTTGCCGTTCGCGCCGATGAGCGCAATCCGGTCGTCGGGATCTATACGCAGATCGAGGTTGCGAAGGATCGGCTTGCCGGGTTCGTAACCGACACTAACGTCCTGGATCGCCATCAGCGGCGGTGGCGGCGGATCGGTCTCGGGGAACGAAAAAGCGATGGACTTGTCTTCCATCGCCGCCGCGATGGGTTCCATGCGTTCGAGCATCTTGAGCCGGCTCTGTGCCTGACGGGCCTTCGTTGCCTTGGCGCGAAAACGGTCGACGAAACCCTGAATGCGCGCACGCTCGGCTTCTTGCTTTTCGCGCTGTTTACTTTCATGCAAAAGCCGTTCGCGGCGGGTGCGTTCGAAGCGGTCATAGTTGCCGACATAACGGGTCAGCTTGAGTTCCGCCAAATGCACGATGCCGCCGACGATTTCGTTGAGGAACCGGCGATCGTGCGAAATCACCAGAAGCGTGCCGTTCCACGCCTTCAGATATTGCTCAAGCCACAAAGCGGCCTCGAGATCGAGGTGGTTCGTCGGCTCGTCGAGCAAAAGGAAATCGGGACGTGCGAACAGTACCGCCGCCAACGCGACGCGCATTCGCCAGCCGCCGGAAAAATCCGAGCAGGGGCGTTGTTGTGCAATCTCGTCGAAGCCCAGCCCGGCAAGAATGCGTGCGGCGCGTGCGGGTGCGCGCTCGGCATCGATATCGGCAAGGCGGGTATGAATTTCGGCAATCCGCATCGGATCGGTTGCGATTTCGGCTTCGCGGAGCAGGTCCGCTCGCTCCGTATCGGCGGCGAGGACCGTATCGAGAAGGCTTTCCGCGCCGGCCGGTGCTTCCTGGGCGACTTCGCCCATCCGGACGCCCTTCTGCATCTGGATGGCCCCGCCGTCGGCCTGCAGGTCGCCGGTGATAAGCCGGAACAGGGTCGTCTTGCCGGTGCCGTTGCGCCCGACCAGACCCAGTTTCTGGCCACGTTCGATGCTTAGCGTTGCCCCTTCAAGGAGCGTGCGCCCGGCGATCCGGTAGGTGATGTCCTGTATGCTCAACATGGCGCGGGTCTTAGCATGCGCCACGATGCTTCAAAAGGGCGTTTCCCGCTCATTTCGACGTTTAAGTCGCAACGGGCCGGTAATTGCAACTATACGCCATAGTCTTGCGGTTTAATTCGCGGCTGTTCGGCAAGTGTATTACCGAAGTGTGACATTTAGCGTTACTAGTAGTCAGGTTGCGGATAATCTTAAGTGATATTTTTTACATTACGTGCCGGGTTCTATTGAAAACACGTCGCAAATCACAACTTCGGGCACTGTATGGGGCGCCATTTCCTATTATGGCGGCAGTTTTGTCGCTGTTGTTCCTTACGCTGTCGATCGGTGCCGTATCGTATTTCCTTAACGTTTCGGCGACCAGGGAGAACGAAGTGGCGTTCCGGGAATCCCGGCACATCGTAGAGTCGGCATTCTCGCTGGTGAAGCGCGACCTCAGTAACTGGACCAAGGACTATGCCTGGTGGGACGATACGCTCGACCGCGCGACCGGGGACGTCGATATTGCCTGGGCCGAAGATAACATCGGCAAGTATTTGCAAGACGCATTCAACGTAAGCGGCTCGTTCGTTGTTTCACCTGAGCTCGAGACCAGGTTTTATTCGCCCCGTGACGAAGACGCAAAAACGGATGCGCTTCAATTCCTCGGCCCGAAGGGAGCGTTGTTCCTGCATCGGGTGCAAGCGACGAAAATGGGGACCAGCATCCCCCACACTTCCTATGCGCGCAGCGGCAATGACCTTTATGCGATCAGCGCCGCGCCGATCACTGCCGAGCATCCGACCGAAGAACAAATGGTGCCACATCCGCGCCCGCTGCTGATTCTATACAAAAAACTGGACGACGCGGTTATCGACGAAATTGCCGAGCAATTCCTGTTGCGGGATTTGCGGGTGACGATTGCGCCGCCGGATGGGGCGTCAGCATGCATTCCGCTGGAAGACGAAAACGGCGATACGATCGCCTTCATATCGTGGTCACCGGCAAAGCCGGGTGATCATTTGTTCGCCGAATTGCTGCCCAAGATATCCTTCGTTTCAATAATGCTGTTCACGACGGCGCTGATGATATTCTTTGCCTGGTGGCGGACGGCATCGCAGGCAAACGCCGAGAAATCGAGGTTTCTGGCGAAGATGAGCCATGAACTCAGGACACCATTGAATCCGATTGTCGGTTTTTCGAGCATGATGACAAACGAAGTGCTTGGGCCTATTCCGAATACTTACAAAGGGTATGCAGCGGATATTCATCAGTGCGGCCTGCATCTTTCGGCAATCATCGAAGATATACTTGATGTGTCGCGGATCGAGGCCGGCGAGATGATGCTGCACGAAACCGAATTCGAGGTTTCCGATCTGATCGAAAATCTTCCGGCGTTTTCAAGCCGAGTGCCGGATCTCGATATGTCCGTGCCGCGCACGATGAGCATTCGCCACGAAATTGAGGACGGACTGCCGAAGTTGAAGGCTGACCGGCTGCGTGTGCAGCAGGTGCTGCTGAATATCCTTTCCAATGCGATCAAGTTTTCCGATGGCGCGGAAATCGTTGTACGTGCACGCCGTGTGGATCGCCAGATACTGATCGATGTCGAGGATCAGGGGGTCGGCATATCCGAAGACGATCTAGAGTTGCTCTTTCAGCCCTTCGTGCAGGTCGGCGCGCAGTCTATCGAGAACCGCTCTCATGGCAGTGGGCTTGGTTTAATAGTGTCGCGCGAGCTGATGCGCCTGCATGACGGCGATCTTACGTTGAAAAGTAAACTCGACGTTGGCACCACGGCGACGATGCATTTTCCTGCAAACAGATCCGTTTGAATGGGATGCCCGCTACGGGCGTTCACTCGTCTTTTGTCGGTCGCCATGCCCGAATTTGCGTCTTGGCGCGCTCTAGCTCATCCGCGTTCATGGTGGCTTTGATCCGCGCCTTTTCGCGCACAAGGTCGGCGCGGGTTGCGGCTGGCCACGACCGTTCCGCGAGAGATATCCACTTGAAGGCCGTGACGGTGTCTCGGGTGACGCCTTGGGCGTTGAAGTGGATCGCCGCGAGGCGGCGCTGCGCCGGGGCGTAGCCGCTTTCGGCGGCCTGTATCAGATAGGTGAGACCGATGCCGCGCTGTTGCGTGGTGCCGTCCAGCATAAGACGCGCGAGGTCGTATCTGGCGGGGGCATGGCCGCGTGCGGCGGCCTTGCTGAACCAGTCACGTGCAGTGACGAGATCGCGGGGCACGGCGATGCCCTCGCGGTATAGCTGACCCAGGTCGTGTTCGGCAGGCGCAAAATCCCGCGCCGCGGCGTCGCGAAGCCACTCGATCGCCTTGGCATAGTCGCGCCGGACGCCGTCGCCGAGACGGTAAATGGTGCCCATCGTATATGCGGCGGCGGATGAACCCCGCTTCGCCGCTGTCGTGTACCATTCCAGTGCTGCGTCGATATCCTGCGGCGTTCCCAGCCCAAGCCGGTAAGCATTGGCGAGATTATACGCGGCATCGCCATGCCCGGCGTCGGCGGCGCGGCGGAACCATCCTGCCGCCATTGCCGTATTTCGCTCGACGCCATCGCCGTTCAGGTAAAGTGTGCCAAGTATATACGCCGCTTCGCGGTCGCCGGCGCGGGCATCGGTCTGTAGTAGCGGCAGCGCAGCCCCGACATCTCCGCCACGATAAAGGGCCAAACCCTCGGAGAATTGGCGCGGCAGACCAATATCGGCAAAATGCAGCACGGCGGGCAGCATGGCGGCGACGGCACATGACGCCAGCCGGACAGATCGCCAGCGCCTTCGGCGAATCCCGCGCGCATCGGAGTGCAATACCGGCGCCGCAGCAAAAGTCCGTGCCGCATCGCGTATGACCTTTCGGACGTCGTCGGCGCGAAGTGGCCAGGTCATGCCGATGTCGACGGCGACGGCGGCTTGCGGTGTGTCGCCGAATAACCTGCGCAGTTTCGCCGATTGCCAGTCGACGCTTTGCGGGTGTTTGAAATGGAACACGATCCGGTCATGGACGTCCCCGGTCGTGCCGCGCCGCGTCGTTGCCTGAATCTTGCCGATATCCGCCCAGCGCAACGGCGTCGCCAGTAACTTGGGGATGGCGATGCCTTCCGGTCCGATCCGCATCAACGGTTCGGGACTGAAAAGCCGAAAAGCCAGCAGGCAAAAAGCAATGGCGATGAGGGTGCCGAGCACAATCCAGGTCGGTTCGCCCATCCAGATGACGGTGTCGCGGCGGAGTGCGAGAAGCCCGCCGAGCGGCAGCGCCAGCAAGGCAGCGGCAGCAATCGCCGGCAGCTTGCGCGGGCGAATGATCGTCACGGTGGGCGGGTCGCGATCATGGCGCATGATGGGCAAAACATACCACGCACGGTTGGTCGCCACAGCCGGACACTATAGGCTACCGCAGTCGGTGTTAGTGTGAACGGCGGAAACACTTGCTCAGCCGGGGATTGAGCGTGCCGCCGATAAAGCGGTAAGCTGGGCGAAACGGCAATATCCGAGGTATGAAACCGTATGATGATCCTGGTCGGACAACTCGATTCGCCATTCGTGCGCCGTGTCGCGGCGACGTTGACCCACTATGACCTGCCGTTTGAACGGCATGTCCTGTCGGTTTTCGGCGACCGCGATGAGGTTGCGCGACTGAACCCGCTCGGGAAAGTGCCGGCGCTGATCATCGACGAGGGCGAGACTCTCGTCGACAGCGCCGTCATCATTGATCATCTGGATCAGTGTGTGGCGCCGGAAGCCCGGCTGACACCGTCGTCGGGGCCTTTGCGGCGCCAAGTGCTGCGGCTGGCAACGATTGCCATGGGGATATCCGAGCGCGCGGTGCAGTTGCGTGTCGAGACGGTACGCCGTCCGCCGCATCTGCAAAGCGACGAGTTTATCGATACGTACCGCCGTTCGATCCGCGACAGTCTGGATTTTCTCGAACGAGAATGTGCGCAGCCGTGGGCCGTCGGTGAAACAATGAGCCAGGCGGATTTTTCCGCGACGGCGGCGCTGACCCACCTGTCGGGCAGGGTCGACGAATTTTCCGACCTGCAAGCGTGGCCGAAACTGGCATCGATCCGCGCCGCCGGGGAAGAGCTTCATGCCTTCAAGAACAATCCTTTCATGGAAGGGTGACAAAGCGGTTTCGAGACCGCGCCGTGTCGTGTAACGTCCGCTTCATGTCTGATGTGATTACCGATACGGAAACCCTTCGCGCTTTCTGTGAGTCCCTGGCCGACGAGTCCTATGTGACCGTCGATACGGAATTCATACGCGAAAGCACGTTCTGGCCGGAGCTTTGCCTCGTTCAACTGGGCGGCACCGAAGTTGCGCGGGCGGTGGATACGCTGGCGAACGGCATTGATCTGCAACCGATGTTCGATCTCATGGCGAACACCAAAGTGTTGAAGGTCTTTCATGCCGCGCGCCAGGACCTCGAAATCTTTCTGCATTTGGCCGGGGCGCTGCCGCATCCGATATTCGATACCCAGGTCGCGGCGATGGTTTGCGGCTTCGGCGATTCCGTCGGCTACGAGAACCTTATCGCCAAGCTGACCAACGCCCGGATCGACAAGGGCTCGCGCTTCACAGACTGGAAGCTGCGTCCGCTCAGCGACAAACAGATCAAATACGCGCTGGCCGATGTTACGCATTTGCGCCCGGCCTATGAAATCCTTGCCGGTAAGCTCGAACTTTCCGGACGTCAGTCGTGGGTCACGGCGGAGATGGAAATTCTCGAAGACCCGAAGACCTACATTGTCGACCCCGATGAGGCCTACAAGCGGATCAAGACGCGCGGCGCCAAGGGACGGCAGTTGTCGGTATTGCGCGCCGTTGCCGCTTGGCGTGAGCGCGAGGCACAGGGACGGAACCTGCCGCGTAATCGCGTGCTGCGGGACGAGGCGCTTTTGGAAATCGCCCACCGCGCCCCGAAGTCCGTGGATGAACTGGCGAAAACGCGCGGCCTCGGTCGGCGTCTGGCGGAAGGCTCGTCGGGAAGCGCGTTGCTGAAGGCGATCCAAAGCGGTGTCGACACACCCCGATCGGAGTGGCCGACCCCGCCGGCAAAACCCGACCTGCCAGCGTGGACGGCGGCGGCCGCCGATTTGCTCAAGGTGCTGTTGAAGATGAAGTGCGCCGATGCGGATGTGGCGACGAAGCTGGTCGCCAGCGCCGCAGATGTCGAACTGATAGCGGCTTTCGGTGAAGATGCCGACGTGCCGGCGATCAAGGGCTGGCGGCGCGGCGTTTTCGGTGAGGATGCATTGCGTCTGCGCCGGGGTGAAATCTGTCTCGAACTCGCCGGTGATCGCGTTGCGGTGGTCGAGAAAAAGGACCTGTCCGAAGCGTCCGATTAGCGCCTCGAAATCGAGCCGGTAATGCCGAGGCTTTTACACAGGCCGCGGAACCGTCGGTCGACGGTTTCGGACTGGAAGACACGGCTGCCACCCGGCAGGTGCAGGATTAATTTCTTGCCGTCGCGCTCGAGGCTGGTTTGTGACAACAGCCCGGGTGCCGACCCCGATAGCGTATGCGCAAGACGGATAGCACGCCCGATCCCGTCGACTTTGTTGAGCTGTTCCGGGTCGAGCAGGCTGCGCACATCGTTGACCACTCCGGCATTGGAATCGCCGTTGTACCGTACAAACACGGTTGCCGCGATAAACACCCGGTCGGCGTGCGACAACCCGGCATATGGGAGCCGCAGCGCGCGGAAAAATGAATGTTCGGCGCGGTAATCCGGGTGCTCGTTCCAGCCGATGTCCGATAACAGGCACGAAGCGAGGATACGGCGCCGGTCTTCGTCGCTGATTTTCGGAAACAGAGGGGCGACCCAGTCGGCGACTTCATAGCCGTTCAGCGAGAAACGTCCGGTCCGTTCGGCCAGTGTCTGCGCGCCGGCGATCAGTGGATCCTGATGGCGCATATCCTCGGGCAGGTGCTGCAGCATCTGGCCTTCGCGCATGCCGAAACCGGAAAAGACAATGGTTTCCGGCGCCGCGATTTCGATCAGGCTGCCCAATACCTCGGTCGCGTACGGCACGCTCTTGACCCGTGATGGGGACAGCGACGAAATCTTGCGCAGCGTGCCCGGACTCAAACCCGCCATCAGCCGCGACAAACCAAGCGCGTCATCGGCGCGGATCGTAAAGTTGTCGACGACGTGCAGCGGGTAATTCGTCTGTTCGATGAATACGCGGGCAATGGCGCGCATGATGCCGCCGGTAAGATAAAGGCTTTTACCCTTCGCCTGTTTCAGCCATTTGGCCTTGGCGAAATGCGTGTCGATGATGTTGCGCGCATTGGCGATATCGTCGCCCGACATTTCCTGTAATCGGAGGTGGCCAAGCGGCATCGTGCCGTACGTCTCGCACGCGCCCTTGACGAGGCGGACAAGGTCGAGCGACCCACCTCCGAGATCGCCCATAATGCCGTCAGCCTGCGGTACGCCGACGATCAATCCGAGCGCCGATAGTTCGGCTTCCTCGGAGCCGCTGAGCACCGAGACCGAAATTTTAAACTCGCTTTCGATCTTGTCGACGAAGGCATCGCCGTCCGATGCGTCGCGGACTGCTGCGGTGGCGACCAAATCGAGTTTTTCGACGCCCATGGCCTCGGCCAGACGGACGAAACGGCGCAGCGAGTAAATGGCTTTCTTGACGCCGACCGAGGACAGCTGTCCGGTTTTCGACATGCCTTCGACAAGGCGGCATTCAGCCTTTTCGTTGAACATCGGCACGGGCATGCGTTCGGGCACGTCATAGACAACGAGGCGCACCGTGTTCGAGCCGATGTCGACGATGCCGATACGGCCCGTCACGGTCGATAAATCCGGATATAGTCGAATTGCTTCGTCGGTCACAAAGCCGATCCTAAGTCATGTGACGTCATCGTCAATATTTGCAGGATTGTCCCGAGCGGCGGGAGTTAGCCTTTGTCGTCTTGCCGCGATATTTCCTGACCGACATTAAGCGCCGAGCCGCGCCCGGACAAGCTTGGGTTGGTCATGAAGTATTCCTGCGCGGAGAGCCCTTCGCCCGTGGCGACGCGTTGGAAAGAGCCGTCAGGTTGCATGATCCAGCTTTGCGCCTGATCGCGCAGGTTGGCGACCATAATTTCTTCCAGGACCTGCTTGTGGACGGTCGGGTTTTCGATGGGCACCAGCGTTTCGACCCGGCGGTTGAGATTGCGCGGCATCAGATCGGCGGAGGCAATGAATATCCGCGCCGCCGGCGACGGCAGTTCCTCGCCGTTGGCAAAGCAATAGATGCGCGAATGCTCAAGGAAGCGCCCGACAATGCTTTTAACGCGGATGTTCTCGCTTAGGCCCTTGATACCGGGACGCAAACAGCAAATGCCGCGAATGACGAATTCGAGGCGCACGCCGGCCTGCGAGGCTTCGTAGAATTTCTCGATCAATTCCGGATCGACGAGGGAGTTCATCTTCATCCATATGCCGGCGGGCTTGCGGGCCTCGGCGTTTTTGATCTCGATATCGGTCAGGCGCTCGAGCGTCTGGCGCAATGTCAGCGGCGAGAATGAAAGTTTCTCCATCTGCGCCGGCTGGGCATAACCGGTCATGTAGTTCAGCAAGCGCGCGGCGTCGCGGCACAGCGCCTGGTCGCAGGTAAAGAACGACAGATCGGTATAGATCTTTGCAGTGATCGGGTGATAGTTGCCGGTGCCGAAATGCACGTACGATTTGAGCGTCTGCCCTTCGCGGCGGACGATGAGATTGACCTTGGCGTGGATTTTCTTGTCGACGAAACCGTATACGACCTGCGCGCCGGCGCGTTCCAGATCGCGCGCCCAACGGATGTTGGCTTCTTCGTCGAAGCGCGCTTTCAACTCGACCATGGCGGTCACGGATTTCCCGGCTTCGGCGGCTTCGATCAGTGCGGCAACGATCGGTGAGTCGTTCGATGTGCGGTACAGCGTCTGCTTGATGGCGACCACGTCCGGGTCGCGCGCCGCCTGACGCACGAACTGCACCACCACGTCGAAGCTTTCGTACGGGTGGTGGACGATAATGTCTTTCTTGGAGATCGCGGCGAACACGTCGCCGCCGAAATCGCGGATACGTTCGGGGAAGCGGGCGTTGAACGGCGTGAACAGCAGGTCCGGTCGTTCGCTCAGGATTAGCTGCTTGGTGTCGGCAAGGCCGAGTGGTCCGCGCATGGCCATTGCAACACCGGATTCCGCGCCCATCTCGCCGATGATGAGATCCTGCAACTGCTGCGGCATATCGGCATTGAAGGTCAGGCGGATCACGGAACCCCGGCGGCGGCGTTTCAGCGCGCTTTCGAAGGTTCGGACCAGGTCTTCGGCTTCTTCGTCGATTTCCATTTCGCTGTCGCGGATCACGCGGAACGACCCGTTCTCGACAAGTTTGAAATCCGGGAACATTTTGTCGATGAACAGCAAAACCCAGTCTTCGAGCGCCAGGAAACGGATTTCCGGGCCCGGCAAGCGCACATAGCGTTCAAGCTGCGACGGAATCGGCAACAATGCGCGCAGATGCTCGTCGAAATCACGATGCTCCAGAAGCAGGACAAGCGAGAAGCCGAAGTTCGGGATGAACGGGAAGGGATGCGCCGGATCGACGGCCAACGGCGTCAACACCGGGAAGACATGCTCCATGAACTGCTGCTCGAGCCAGACCAGGTCGTCCTTCGACACTTCGTCGCGGCCGAGAACGAAAATGTCACGTGTCCGCAGTTCCTGGCGCAAGCGGTCCCAGATCGCATGCTGTTGGTGCATCAGCGTCTGCGCGTGCTGCTGAATGGCTTCGATCTGTTGGGCGGGCGTCATGCCGTCATCGCTGGCCTGTGTCACGCCGGCGCGGATCTGACCGCGCAGACCGGCGACGCGGACCATGAAAAACTCGTCCAGGTTCGCCGCCGAAATTGACAGAAAACGGAGCCGTTCAAGCAACGGATGCGCGGTGTTTTCCGCTTCCTCAAGAACCCGGGTGTTGAAAGCCAGCCATGACAGTTCACGGTTTAAAAGATGCGGCTCGTCCGAGGCACGTAGCCGTGGTTTTCTGTTTGCGCGGGTCGCGCTTTCAGGCGCGCGTCCTTCCTGTCCTGAATTCGCTGGCGTCGTTTCGTCCATTTGGCTCACCAATGGGTTGCTTTCAATGGGTTGAATAATACCAGCCGCATGCCGGGGATGTCACTGAGCGGAATTATGACAGTTTTAAAACCCGAATTTGCGTCGTCCGTCTGGCAAAGTGGGGGCTCATCGTGCTGTAATCGTGGCCTGAACAAGTGCTGGAAAGGCGTGTCCGCGTGCGGAAAAATCGACTGATAGCAGGATTTGCAATGGCACTGTGCCTGTGGCTCGTGACGAGCGGGCCGGCAAGCGCCAACATTTCGCTGGGCGAATACATGGCGCTCCGTGCCGCGGCCAAGACCGGGAACAAGGGCGCGGAGGCGCGCTGGCGGTACTACATCATCGGATTGATGGACGGCATCCAGTCGGTCCAGGCACCGGCATCGGCGCTTGGCACCAAGTTGCATTTCTGCATGTCCGACGATCTGCCGTTATCGCCCCGGTTCCTCGACGCATTCATTCAGAAAGCGATTGAGCGGCTCAGCGCCAAAGGCGTGCTCAAGGACCGCATCAAAAAACCGATGGCGGTCCTTGTCGCACTTGAGCTGAAGAACGCGTTTCCCTGTAACTAGCGGCTTAGAGCGTACCCGGATAGTTGCCGCCATCGATCAGGCAGTTCTGCCCGGTGATATATCCGGCCTGCGCTGAACACAGGAACGCGCAGTATTCGCCGAATTCGGCAGCGTCTCCCAGGCGTCCTGCGGGAATGCTCGCGGCACGTTGCGCGGCGGCTTCCTCCATCGAAATGCCGTCCTTGTCGGCATGTACCTTCAGGTTCGACTTCAGCCGATCGGTATAGAAAGCACCCGGCAGCAAGCCGTTGATGGTGACGTTGTGTTTCGCCGTCTTGCGGGCGAGACCTGCGATGAAACCCGTCAACCCGGCGCGTGCGCCATTGGACAGGCCGAGGATTTCAATCGGTGCCTTGACCGAGCTGGACGTGATGTTGACGACGCGGCCGAACTTGCGCTCGATCATGCCGTCGACGGTGGCCTTGATCAGGAAGATCGGCGTCAGCATGTTGGCGTCGACCGCCTTGATCCAGTCGTCGCGGTCCCAATCACGGAAATCGCCCGGCGGCGGGCCGCCCGCGTTGTTGACCAGAATATCCGGGTTCGGGCAGGCATCGAGCACGGCGGCGCGGCCTTCATCGGACGTGATGTCGCAGGCGACCGTCTGCACGCTGCCGCCGCCGAGAGCGCGAATTTCATCCGCGGTCGCATTCAGCGTTTCTTCGGTACGTGCGCAGATCGTCACATCGACGCCTTCGCGGGCCAGCGATTCAGCACAGGCTTTGCCCAGTCCTTTCGATGCCGCGCAGACAATGGCTTTCTTGCCGGCGATTCCCAAATCCATTCGATCCTCCCGTTGAAATAGTGAACGTGTGACTACTCTATGGCGTCAAAAAGCCCGGTCAAGCAGGCCTTTCCCGCGTCATTTTATTGTCACTTGAGTTTGCATGTAGTGACGCGAAAGTCGTTTTACATCAACTGTGAAGGCAAAAATGTGCTGATCGCGATTGCCACCGATGCATGGTATCCGCAGCCGAACGGGGTGGTCCGCGTCGTCGGGACGGTGCGCGATCAATTGGTGGCCCGTGGGCACGATGTCCGGGTGATGTCGCCGGATCAGTTCCGCACCGTTCCTTGCCCGACCTATTCGGAAATTCGCCTTGCCGTACTGCCTGCTCGCAAAGTGGCGCGCTGGTTGGACGAACTGCAGCCCGATTGCGTGCACATCGCCACCGAGGGGCCGATTGGCAGCGCCGCGAAGGCTTATTGCGTGAAACACGGTTGGCCGTTTTCGTCGGCATTCCATACCAAGTTCCCCGAGTACCTGCAGGCCCGGACGGGACTGCCGCTAGATTGGCTTTACAAGGGGGCGCGGCGCTTTCATGCCCCTTCAGGGGCGGTGATGGTGCCGGCGCCGGCGGTTTACCGTGAACTGGAAGCGCGCGGCTTTGCCAACCTCAAGCTTTGGTCGCACGGCGTCGATACGAATGTTTTCCGGCCAATGGCGAAAGATTATCTGGATCTGCCGCGACCGCTTTTCATGTTTATCGGTCGTGTCACGGTCGACAAGAACCTGCCGGCGTTTCTCGATCTCGACCTGCCGGGCTCAAAAGCTGTGGTCGGCAGCGGACCGGCACGAGATCAATTGATCAAGAAATACCCGGAAACACCGTTCTTCATCGCCGAAAACGATGCCGAACTGGCGCGTTATTATAACGCCGCCGATGTGTTCGTGTTCCCGTCACGCACCGACACGTTCGGACTGGTTATGTTGGAAGCGCTGGCTTGTGGTGTGCCCGTGGCGGCATTTCCGGTGACCGGCCCGCTCGACGTGATCGGCCCCGACGGTCCGGGCGTGCTGGACGAGGACCTGGCGAGCGCAGCCGTTCGCGCACTGGATATTGCGCCGGAAAAATGCCGTGAGTGGGCGCTCGGCTTTTCGTGGGATCAGGTCACGGACCAGTTCCTGGAATTTCTTCAGCCGATCAATCGGGGAGAGGCAGTTCCTGCTGACGGCCCAGAACCTCGCGTGCAAGCGGTACGGTGATCCGGCGCTTACCCTCAAGCGCGGTCCTGTCCATCTGCGTGACGAATGCCTGTACAGCGCCGAATGACCGTTCGATGCGGGGCACCACATAATCCAGGACAGCCTGATCGATTGCGATCTGCCGGTCGGCGAACAGCTTTACCAGTAAGGCTGTCAAAAGCGCGTCGTCGGGTGCGGAAATCTGCGCCGATGGGGCGGCGCGCAACCTGGATGCCAGATCGGGCAGGGCGATGCCCCAGCGTGACGCCGGGGTGCGCGCCGTCAGCAGCATGGCCCGGTTTGCCTCGCGCGCCTGATTGTACAAATGAAACAGCGCTTCTTCGGCGGTCTCATCGCCGGCGATGGTGTCGCAATCCTCGATGACCAGGGCTGCGCATTCGGGCAGTTCCGGCGTCGGGGACATCAACAGATCGGCGATAGACAATTCGATGGCGTCGGTGGCGGCCATGAACACGCGGGCCAGGTGGGTCTTGCCGGAGCCGGTCTCGCCGCTCAGCACCAATGCCGGTGCGGGCCAGTCCGGAAACCGGTCAATCCAGGCGACGGCTTCGGCGTTGGATTGCGTGACCAGAAAATCCTCGACGCCGAGCGCCGGGCGAAGCTCCAGATCGAAAGCAAGCTGCTTGGGACTCACGCGTCCTCCGACTTGCCGGTGTTCTCACCGTGATAAAGTTCGCTCTGCAGGTATTGGTCGATGCCGAAACGCACCAGTACGCCGCTGACCGCCGCGACGGGCAGTGCGATCAACACGCCGGTCAGGCCGAACAGCGAGCCACCCGCGAGCATCGCGAATATGATCCAGATCGGCGACAGGCCGACCCGCCCGCCGACCAACTTCGGCGTCAGGAAATAGCTTTCAAGGGTCTGCCCGGTGATGAACACGGCGGCGACGATCAGGATCGACACCCAATCCTGCTGGAACTGCGCAATCGCCAGGCCGACGCCGATGATGAAGCTGACCGCGGCCCCAATGTAAGGAATCACGGCAAGTGCGCCGGCGGCGATGCCGATCAAAAGTCCGGCCTTAAGCCCGGCGAGGCTCAGTCCCACTGCATAGAATACGGCGAGCACAAGGCATACGCTGGCCTGCCCGCGTACGAATCCGGCAAGCGTCGCGTCGATGATGCGGACCTGCTCGCGGATCGTGTCCGCGGATTTGCGCGGCAGCCAGCTATCGGCCTTGGCGACGATGTCGTCCCAGTCGCGGAGCAAATAGAACGCCACCAGCGGCGTGATCAGGATCAGCGATAACAGATTGAGCACGGCCAGGCCGCCGCTCCAGACCTTGGCGATCAGACCAGAAAGCCACTTGAAGACGGTGCCCGCGTAGTTGCCTGCCGCTTCCTTGATGTTGTTGACCGCATCCGCGGTGAAATCGGCGCGAAGCTGCTCCATCAGGGGCGTCAATAGCGCCTGTATTTGATCGACCATCGCCGGGACCAGCTTGACGGCGGCGGCGATCTGTTTTTGCAGCGCCGGGAAAATCAGCACGACGATGCCCGTGGCGGCGACGAAGAAACCCAGAAGAATGAGCGAGGTCGCCAGCGTGCGCGAAAGCCCCATGCGTTCCAGCCGGTCGGCGGCGGGATCGAAGAAATAAGCGATGGTGATGCCGATGACGAAGGGTAAAAGCACGTCATTCAGCAGATGCAGCACGAACCCGGCACAGATCAGGGCGGCAATCCAGATCAACAGGCGTTGTTCACGGCTCACGGTTGCGTCCTTCGTTATCTGCACCGGATGTGCGCTCGAATACATGCGCGCGTCGGGTCCAAATGTAAACATATGCGCCACCCGAAACCATCGTCGTGACGAGCACGGCGGCGCTGAGCAACGTTACGACGTGCGCTTCCGGGTATGCAAACACGCTCGGCAGCATCGCGGCGATGACCAGCAGTATCTGCATCAACGTATTGATTTTGCTGATTAACAGGGGCTCCATGTTTAGTGCGCCGGTCAGCTTTTCAAAGACCAGCGCGCCACCGACGATCAGCACGTCACGCGATACCACGGCAATGACGATCCACGCCGGCAACAGGCCCATGCTGCCCAGCACGATATAAGCGGTGACCAGCAGCGTTTTATCGGCAATCGGATCCAGATAGGCGCCGAGATCGGTTTTCAGGTGGAACTGTTCGGCGATGATCCCGTCGACGGCATCGCTGATGGCGGCAAGCAAGAAAAGCCAGAACGCCGCTGCCGTTGCCCCGTCCAGAATCAGCCAGACAAAGACCGGCACCGACAGCAATCGCGCCAGCGATATCAGATTTGGAACGTTCATTCGTTTTCCCGCGTTGCGGGGTCAGGTTTTCGGCGGCTGAAACACGCCGATCGGCATGATGATCCATTCACCACTTTCCTGCATCATCGACAGATTGGCCTGTTCGAGCGCAGTGATGAGTTGTTCCGCGCCGCCGACGAAATGCACGTTTACACGGACCTGATCACGCGACATCAGAACGATCTCGGACTGGCGGATGATGCCGACCTCGGCCAACTGAGTGCGGATCGTCAGCCAGTCTCTGAGACCGGTGATCGGCACGGTGACGGCGAGCACCCCTGTCCCGGTTTGGGAGATCAGGTTGCGGCGTTTCCAGATGTTTTCGATTCTGCGCGCCGTCGCTTCGGTGACGCGCGCCATCATGGCATCTATCGGCTCGCTCTCGTTCTGCAGATAGCTCACCGTGCGGTATTCGACCGCAATAGGCTCGTTCGGGCGCAGCAAAGTTACGGTCATCGTCTGCCGCCCCGTGGCTTGGTCAACGGTCAGGTTGTTGTGCGCGACGACGGTGTTAACCGCGCCGTACCGTTCGGCAATGACGCTCAACCGGTTGGGATCGCCGGCCATGGCTTCGGTGACGCCGACCGTGGAAATATCAGACAGATCGCCGATGGGGACCACCAGCGGCACCAGCCCGGCGGGTTTATCACGGCTGCTCCACGTTTGGCGCCATGGGTTCGGCTCGTCCCACAGAACCGCGCTCGCGCCCACTTCATAGACCGGCAGAACAGCCACGGGTTTGGACGGCGTTTCCGCGAACGGTACGTTGTAGGAGCGAAGCAGGCTGCGGATTTCATCGGGTTTGAAGCGATAGTTCAGCCGCGCAATATAGCGGACGCTGGACGCTTTTTCCCGGGCGACGGAAAAATCGCGGACATACGGGGCAATCTCGGCGTTGGAGAATTCCGGGATTCGTTCCTCGTCCTCGCTTAGCGTCAGTCGGGAGAGTAGCGTATAAAACGCCCGTCGTTCTGCCTGCGCCAACGCCTGCTTGCGCGCATCGGCAGCGGTGGCGGCCTTGACGTCGACGCTGATGTTCTGAACCTCGAAAACGTCGGCCCGCGCAGATTGCGCTGGCAACAAAGCGCCGGCGGCGATAAACACCGCTGCCAGAAGGGTGGCCAACGGGCGGATCGAAGGGGTAAAGCGTATATCTGCCAAAGGCGCCATGGTTACTTCTTTCCGGACGGGGTGGTCGCTCTTTAACCCTGTTATGCCTTGTTGGCGCAGGGGACGCCGCGTAATTTAGCACACTAACGCCAAGGAGAAAGACCATTACCGAGCCGACCGACAAGCAGAACGGCGCTGCGCCGAATTCCCTCAGCTACAAGGATGCGGGCGTCGATATCGATGCCGGGAACGAACTGGTGCGCCGGATCGGCCCGATCGCCGCGAAAACCATGCGCCCGGGCGTGGTCGCCGACCTGGGCGGCTTTGGGGCGCTGTTCGATGTGGCCAAGGCCGGCTACAAGGACCCGGTTCTGGTTTCCGGCACCGACGGCGTCGGGACCAAGCTTTTGGCGGCCATCGAAAGCGGTGTGCACGACACTGTCGGTATTGATCTGGTCGCGATGTGCGCCAACGATCTGGTGGTGCAGGGGGCGGAACCGCTGTTCTTTCTGGATTATTTTGCTTCCGGCAAGCTCGATGTCGGTGTCGCGGCAAGCGTCGTCGCCGGGATTGCCGAAGGTTGCACCCAGGCGGGTGCGGCGCTGATCGGCGGCGAGACGGCGGAAATGCCGGGTATGTACGAAGATGGGCACTATGATCTGGCGGGGTTCTGTGTCGGTGCCGTCGAACGTGCCGACGTACTGCCGAAGCCGGATGTGGCGGTCGGCGATGTGATTCTCGGCCTGTCGTCGAGTGGTGTGCATTCCAATGGATTTTCTTTGGTGCGAAAGGTGATCGCGCGTGCCGGTCTCGGCTGGACCGACCCGTCGCCGTTTGCCGACGGCCAAAGTGTCGCCGAATCGTTTCTGACGCCGACGCGGATGTACGTAAAGCCGTGTCTGGCGGCGATTAAGGCAGGTGGCGTTAAGGCGCTGGCACATATCACCGGCGGCGGCCTGGTGGAAAACCTGCCGCGCGTCCTGCCCGAAGGCATGGGGGCCGAAATCGACGCCGCGTCGTGGCGCGGCTTGCCGGTCTTCGAGTGGCTTAAGGAAACCGGTAATATCGACACTGCGGAAATGTTTCGTGCCTTCAATGCCGGGATCGGCATGGTCATCGTGTGTACGCACACTGACGCGACGAAGATCGCGGATGCGTTGCACGGGGCCGGTGAGACGGTTCAGGTCATCGGCCAGATTACCGAGGCCGGTGCCGGCGAAGCGGTGCACATCGAAAACGGCGATGCGTTATGGCGCGGATGAAGATCGCGATCCTTGTTTCGGGCCGTGGCTCGAACATGCAGGCGATACTCGATGCCTGCGCCGATCCGACTTTCCCCGCCGAAGCCGCGGTCGTCATTTCCAACATTGCCGGTGCCCCTGCGCTCGATCGCGCCGCGGAGGCAGGCGTTGCTGCGGTGACCATCGCGCACAAGGACTTCCCTGACCGCGTCAGCTTCGATCAACGCGTCACCGAGGAAATCAAGGCCGCCGGGTGCGAGCTTGTCGTGCTGGCCGGTTTCATGCGGCTGCTGAGCGAGGAATTCTGCGAAACCTGGCGCGACCGGCTGATCAATATCCACCCGTCGTTGCTGCCGTCGTTCAAGGGGTTGGACGTGCATGCGCGGATGATTGCCGCCGGGGTGCGATTTGGCGGCTGCACGGTTCATTTCGTACGCCCCGAGATGGATACGGGCCCGATCATCGCCCAAGCGGCGGTGCCGGTGCATCCGGGCGACGACGCGGATGCGCTGGCGGCACGGATTCTCGAACAGGAACACGTCATCTATCCGCTGGCAGTGAAGTGGATCGCCGAAGGGCGGGTCCGGATATCGGGTGAAACGGTAAAGGTTTCCGGTGCGCGTGCGCCGGAAAATGCGCTGGTCAACTTTCAGGACTGACGCGGCCCCGCCGAACGGAGATCTACCGCGCCAGCAATATCCGTGCGGCTGCGGGGGCCATACCCGCGTTGCTGTGCCCGACACCCGGTACTGTCACCAATTGCCATTGCAACTTCACACCGTTTTCCGCCGCCGCGCGTTCGGCGGTCTCGAAATAGAAATGACCGCGCGAAAAGCGATGCGGTCCCTGCATCAGCGCTTCAGGGGTACGACGTAGCCAGCGAGAACCGGTATCGGTGTCTTCTTCGCCGAGCAGAATCGTCAGGCGGGTGGCAAAGGCCCGGCGTAGCGTTTCGGCAGCGATCTGAACGCCCCCGAGGCCATAGGGAAACGCCGTGTCATCCTGCGGCAACGTGTACCATCCCGCATTGGCCGCGACAGCTTGGTCGACACGGGGCGCACCGGTGAAGGTGACGAATCGGTGCACGAACTGCGCCCCGGCGGAATGACCGTAAAGACTGTAACCGGTGCGCCGGCTATCCGTCGCAGCAACGGCGGCATCGAAGGCTCTTTCAAGCGCCGTGAAGCTCCAGTATTCGCGTGGAATGGGCGCGCCCGCCGATGAGCGGATATTACCGAGGTTGTAGCCCCACGACTTCGGCCACATGGCCGACGTAAATTCCGGCACGATCAGCAGCGCGCCGTGTTCGTCGGCGATATCCCGCCAGTTATCACGGTAGCGCTCGGCATTGCGTTTTACACCGTGCATGACGATCAAAACCGGACTGTCGGGAGTGAAGCCGCCAGGTGTGTGCAAAAGCACGCGCATCTTGCCTTGCGGAACATCCAGCAGAATCTCGCTGTCGCCGCGTGTTGCAGATTCGGCGGTTGCGGGCAGCAACAATGCGAGCACCATCAGCACACAGAGGCATTGCCCACAGGCTTGGAGTAAAGACGTCGGAGTTTTCAAGGGTTCACCATAGGGCCGAAATATACGCCACGGGGTGAACGGATACTATCCGGAAACGTTCATGCGGGCATCAAAAAACCCCGCCCAATGGGCGGGGTTTTCGATACTGAAACGCAGTCCGTTCAGCCGACGATTTCGGTCTCGGCGAAGAAGAACGAAATCTCGATGGCGGCGTTTTCCGGCGAATCGGAGCCGTGCACCGAGTTGGCTTCGACGTTTTCGGCGAAATCCTTGCGGATCGTGCCTTCGTCGGCGTTGGCCGGGTTGGTCGCGCCCATGATCTTGCGGTTCTGCGCAATGGCGTCTTCGCCCTGCAGCACCTGCACCACGACCGGGCCGGACGTCATGAATTCGCAGAGATCGCCAAAGAACGCGCGTTCCTTGTGAACGGCGTAGAAGGCTTCGGCCTGCGCACGGGTAAGCTGAATCCGCTTCTGTGCGGCGATACGCAGTCCGTTTTCCTCGAAGCGGGCGTTGATCTTGCCCGTCAGGTTACGACGTGTGGCATCCGGTTTGATGATCGAGAGGGTCCGCTCTACGGCCATGTCTCGCTCCTAATTCTGTTGCAGTTAAAAGTTAAAAACAAACCTGCCGGAAGTTTTTACCGGCTTCATAAAAAGAAAGCCCCTCAAGCAGGAGCGGGCGGGTTATAACGGTCCGCTGACGGGGTGGCAACCCCATAAAAGTGAAATCAACAACCGCTGATCCGAGAGGCTTTCCATGATTATCGACCACCGCACCTACACCATCGCCCATGGCCGTAACAAGGAATATCTGGCCCTTTTCGAGGCCGAAGCGCTGCCCGTGCAGATGAAGCACATCGGCAATCTGATTGCCTATTTCACGACGGCGGTCGGCCCGGTGAACGAGGTCGTGCACCTTTGGGGTTACGAGGATTTCGCCGATATGGAACGCCGTCGTAATGCGCGCGATGCCGATCCCGCGTGGGCGGAATACAAGCGCAAATCCGCCGGCATGCTGACCCACCAGACCAACAAGATTCTGACGCCGGCGAGTTTCTCGCCGCTCAAATAGCGTAAACGCGCTTGTTATTTTCAGCCGCGTAAACGCGCTTGTTATTTTTAGCCGCGTAAACGCGCCATGTCCTCGCCGTATCCGGCCGGGTCGACGCGCACGTCGATCAGTTTCGGGCCGGACAGGGCGAGGGCGTCTTTCAATTCGTCCGGTGTGTCCGCACGCCGGGCATTCCAGCCATAGGCCTGGGCGATGGCGGCAAGGTCCTGCGCCGGATAGCGCACGCCGAGGCTTGGGCGTTGCTGGCGCTGTTGTTTGATGTCGATCAGCGATAGCGCGCTGTCGTTCATCACGACGACAGTGATATCGAGACCGAGTTCCTTGGCCGTTGCCAGTTCTGCGATACACATCGAAATGCCGCCGTCGCCGCTGATGGCCATGACCGGCGTTTCCGGGTTGGCAAGCGCGGATGCAATCGCGGCGGGCAGGGCATAGCCCATGGTCGACAAGCCGTTTGACTTCATAATCCCGAACGGCCGCATGGCCGGCCAACGCCCGATGGTGGAGAACATGTGCGCGCCCGCATCGACGGTGACACGCGTTGCGTGATCGACGTTCGCGCTCAGCACGTCGACGGCGGCAGCGGTGGTGAAGCCGCTGCCTTGCGGTGCATAGATCGCATCCTTGATGGCTCTCAGTTCGGCCAGACCGCTTGCCGCCCAGCCGGTGTCGCAAAGCCCGTTGTCCAATGCGCGCAACGTCCCGTCCAGCGATCCGGTCAGTTGCAGATCGAAGGGCACGCGCGGGTTTTCCGGTGACCCTTCGCCCAGCAACAGAAACGGCGGATAATCGTCCGGCCACGTGCCGGGGATGAATTCGATCGCATCGAATCCGACGCCGATGATCAGATCGGCGTGTTTCAATATCGGCATTTCTCCGGCCGCGCCGGTGATCGGGCCGATGAAGCCCGGGGCGTCGGCGGCGATGACGCCACCGGCCTTGTAAGTGGTCATTGCGGCAGCGCCGAGCTTGTCGGCAAAGGCGCGCACGGCGTCGGCGTGAGGACGTGCTTCCAGTCCGACGATCAGGATCGGCCGTTTGCTCTCGGTGATCATCGCCTTTGCTGCGGCAATGTCGGCATCCGACGCGGACGGCGGCACAGTGCCTTCACGCGGTGTATAGGCGGGTGCCGCGCTGTCGGCGTCTCCAGCCGTCATTTCGACCATGACCGGGCCTTCGGGCGATGCCGTGGCCGTCTTCAGCAAGTCGTCGAGCCGCGCAGCGCCGCCGTTCGGTTCAAGGCGCGCTGTGCCGCGCGTGATCGGGGCGAACAGCGCCTGCTGGTCGAAATGCTGGTGCATGCTTGATGCCGGGCCATCGGCGAACAGCACCATCGGCGAACGTTCGAGTGAGGCATAGGCGAGCCCGTTGGTGGCGCTCGATGCACCCGGGCCGACGCCGACCAGCACCGCACCCGGTGCGCCGGTCAATTCACCGGTGACGGCCGCCATGATGGTCGCGGCGGCTTCGGTGCGGGTCAGGGTGAACGGGATATCCGCTTTCGCAACGGCATCGATCAGATCAAGGCTGGACCCGCCACCGGGAATCCCGAATATCCGGGTTACGTTATTGGCGCGCAGAACCTTTGCGATTTCATCGGCGAGTGTGGTCATCAGATATTCCCGAATTTCTTCATAGCGTCGGAAAACTTCATGCCGTCCCGTATCGCAGCGGCGGCTTTTTCGTCTTCGCGGGTAAAGGTCTCTGCAAGGTCGATAACCTCGTCGACGGACCCGGCGGGGATGCACAGGATGCCGGTGTCGTCGGCGACGATCCAGTCGCCGGCGCTGACCGTGACGCCGTCGACAACGATCGTCGATCCGATGTCGGCCACCTTCAGGCGGCAACGCCCGGTCGTCGGGATCAGGTGCCGGG
>Ga0209273_10001359_pt1 | contig 22375 bp, 22 predicted proteins | sample tdAd471_FD_187126 | JGI IMG/M metagenome (GOLD analysis project Ga0209273, IMG submission 187126) | Marine sediment microbial communities from the Atlantic coast under amendment with organic carbon and nitrate - tdAd47.1 (SPAdes)... | ecosystem: Environmental > Aquatic > Marine > Coastal >...
CGCCCTCGAAGGGCCGGCGGAAACGCCGAAAGTCTATCTGCCGGAAGGCTCGCCGCGTGACGCCGGCGCCGCGTTGCGCACAGAAGGGTTCCGCACCCTTGAAGGCTATACATCCGCGGACGAAGCAGCGGGCGAAGCCGCCCGGCTCGGCTGCACACACATTCTGCTGGACGGCGCTGCCAAGCCGCTCGGCGATCTTTAAATCCGAAGGAGACAGTTCGCATGGCCAACGTCGTCGTGATCGGCTCGCAATGGGGTGATGAAGGTAAAGGCAAAATCGTCGACTGGCTGTCGGAACGCGCCAATGTCGTCGTGCGCTTTCAGGGCGGGCACAACGCCGGGCATACACTGGTCATCGGCGGTGTCACTTATAAGCTGAGCCTGTTGCCGTCCGGCATTGTCCGCAAGGGCAAACTGTCGATCATCGGCAATGGCGTGGTTGTTGATCCGTGGGCGCTGATGACGGAAATCGCCAACATCAAGGAGCTTGGTGTCGAGGTTAGCCCGGAAAATCTGCGCATAGCCGAAAACTGCCCGCTGATCCTGCCGCTGCACAAGAACCTGGACCAGGCGCGCGAACAGGCCGCCGGCAAAGCCAAGATCGGCACCACCGGGCGCGGCATCGGGCCTGCGTACGAAGACAAAACCGCACGGCGCGCCATCCGCGTCGGCGATCTGGCGGACACGGACGTCCTGGCCGACAAGGTCGATGCGCTGCTGTTCCACCACAATGCCCTGCTGCGCGGCATGGACATGCCCGAAGTCGACGGGGCTGCACTGCTCAAGGAACTGAACGAAATGGCGCCGCTGCTTTTGCCATTCGCGACGACGGTCTGGCAGGATCTGGACGAGATGCGCCGCAAAGGCCACCGCATCCTGTTCGAAGGTGCGCAGGGTACGATGCTCGATATCGATCACGGCACCTACCCGTTCGTCACGTCATCGAACACCGTCGCAGGTCAGGCCGCTATCGGCTCCGGCCAGGGTCCGGGCGCCATCAACTATGTGCTCGGTATCACCAAAGCCTACACGACCCGCGTCGGCTCCGGGCCGTTCCCGACGGAACTGACCGACGACGTCGGCCAGCGCCTTGGCGAACGTGGCCGGGAATTCGGCGTCGTCACCGGGCGCAAGCGCCGCTGCGGCTGGTTCGACGCCGTGCTGGTACGTCAGGCCGTGAAGGTCAACGGCATCACCGGCATCGCACTGACGAAGCTCGACGTGCTGGACGGCTTGAAAGAGTTGAAGGTCTGCGTCGGTTATGAAATCGACGGCCAGAAGTTCAACCACCTGCCCGCATCCACTGTGCGCCAGGAGCGTGTCACACCGGTTTACGAGACGCTCGAAGGCTGGGACCAAAGCACGCAGGGTGCGCGTTCGTGGGCCGATCTGCCGGCGACGGCGATCAAGTATATCCGCCGCATCGAGGAATTGATCGACGCGCCGGTGGCACTACTGTCGACCAGTCCCGAACGTGACGATACGATCCTCGTCCACGACCCGTTCGAAGACTAGGCGGCTCAAACCGCGAATTCAGCAACCTTCTTGGGGTCCCATTCGATGCCGAGGCCGGGACCGCGCGGCGCCACCGCACCATCCACGGCATCATAGGGCTCTTTCAGAACCGGTCGGGCCTTGTCCAGATATTCCAACCAATGGGCGCCGGGCGTCGCGCCCAACGCATGCGCACTGACTTCGACAAAGGCATGGCTGGAAACCGGCAGTCCCGCCGTTTCCGCCATTTTCGCGGCCGCCCGCCAGCCAGTGAACCCGCCGATCTTCATCATGTCCGGCATCACATAGTCGCTGGCCCCGGCGTTGATCGCATTTGCCGCGCCCCCTGGATACCACCAGTTTTCCCCGGTCTGTATGCGGATCGGGCTTTGTGCGCGAACTTGCGCATGGCCGATCAAATCGTCCGCCGGTACCGGCTCTTCAAGCCAGTAAATATCGTACTCGGCGAGCCGTTCCGCATTCGAAATCGCGGTTTCGACATCCAGTGACTGATTGTAGTCGATCATCAGCTTGATATCCGGACCAATGGCGGCACGCACGGCGGCAACACTGGCGACATCGTCTTCGAACCCGCCAACGCCGAGCTTGATCTTGATCGCCTTGAAACCGGCAGCGACGCTGGTTTCGACCAACGCGATATCTTCCCTGGGATCGATGAAGCCGAAGCTGTCGTAAGCCTGGACTGGCTTATCCACACCACCCAGCAACGTACACACAGACTTGCCTTTAATCTTGCCCAAGGCATCCCACATCGCCTGCTCGACCCCGGCGAAATACATACCGAGCAATCCCTGCACACCCAATAAGCGAAAGGTTGCCGTGAACCGGTCGAATTGCGCTTCGGGGTCAAGCGGGGTTCCTTCGAACATGTCTGCGATACTGCCGTGCAGATGCGCCACGGCAGGCAACATTTTCGGCGTATAGGTAAAAATATATGACGTCCCCCGCACGCCTACGTCGGTATCGACGTCGATCAGACAGAGCGCCGCCCCCGGCAGCGTTCCGGACGCGGTCCGCATCGGCCGTGCCAGAGGGATTTGCACAGGGGTGACCGTGACACTGGTAATGTGGGGAATTTCAGACATCTCAGACGGATTTCCTTGGCTTTTTGCGTTGTTTCGTATCGTTCAGTGTTAACCATACTCCCGGAAAACAGCAGGAAAAGCTTGCGATTTTCAACGTTTAACGATTCAATGCGGCGATAGGCCGAAGAGAATCTGGTTTGGCCAAGGTGCCGGGTGTGCGAATGTGCAGACCGGCGTAACGTTCTTTAAGGACGCGTGCGATGGCAGAAGAGCCTTTTGACGCGGACGAGATCGAAGAGTCTGCTCCGGTAAGAGGAGGCTCGGTAGTTCTTCGTGAACGCTTTCTTGTCAACGGCGGTAAGCCGTTGCCCGATCTCGACTCGCCCAATGCAAAAGCGTTTATGGCGGAAGACAGGCACGACCTGTCACGCAATCTGTTCGCGCTTGTCTGCACGCCTGGCATCCCTTTACGCACCCCGGAAATCAAGAAATTCAAGGCCTCGCCCGGTAGCGGCATGCTCGAACTGGTGGAATGGGAATCCGTATTCTGGCCGATCATCGGCCAACGCACGATGATTATCATCTACGAACGCCCGATGGGCGGGCGTGTTATGGATCGCATCAAGAACGGTCAGGCGCGCATCACCGAGTACGATATCCCGCGCAAGGTCATTCAGCCAATCGTCGAAGGTTTGCGTCACATCAAAACCCTGAACACGGCACACCGCGCCCTGCGCCCCGACAACCTGTTTTTCCTGGATGAGGATATGCAGGAAATCGTGCTCGGCGACTGCGTCACCGCGCCGGAAGGCTTCGATCAGCCATTGATGTACGAACCGCTGGAACGTGCACTGGCCAACCCCGCCGGCCGGGGTGTCGGATCGACCACGGACGATATGTACGCCCTCGGCGCGTCGCTGGTGGTGCTGACGGTGGGCGGCAATCCGATCGAGCGGATGAAAGGTGAAGACCTTTTGTTCCGCCGCACCAATCTCGGCAGTTACGCAGCCGTGTGCGGCAATGCCCGCATCCCCATGAGTTTACTGGAACCGTTGCGCGGACTTTTATCGGACATTGCGAACGAGCGTTGGGGCCTCGATGAGATCAGCAATTGGTTGAACGGCCTCAAGCAGACGCCACAGCAGAAAAAACCGGCACGCAAGGGCGAAACGCCGCTCCGCTTCGGCGGGCGCGACCATACCAACGTCCGCACGCTCGCGCATGCCTTTAACCGGCAAATTCCCGAAGCCGTGAAGGCCCTCAAGGACGAAACCTTTCATGCGTGGCTGAAACGCTCTGCCGGTGAAGGCGATTTATCCGACACGCTCAAAGGCTATGTCGACACGGCAAACTTTCATAAAGAGGACCATCAGGGAACCGACGAGTATCTCGTCGCGCGATGCTGTGCGGCGATGGATCCAAATGGTCCGATCCGTTTCAAAGGCGTGTCGGTCTACCTCGACGGGTTCGGGCCGATGCTGGCGATGGAAATCATCCGCAACGGCAACGTCCAGATTCTGACCGAAATCATCAATACCAGTTCTGGATCAGCGACCGCTCGTCGTTCCTTGACAGCATCGAAATCGGCCAGCAATACGCGCAAATGAAGGCATGGCTTTCCAGCAAGGAAGCCGGTCAGGGCCTGGAACGCTGTTTGTACGAATTGAACGCGGGTCTGGCGTGCCAAAGCCCGCACATCATCGAGGAAGGCATCATTTTCATCGAAGACCTTCTGCCCGCCCTTGACCGCGCCGCCAATCATGCGGACGCACATACCAAACCCGTTGACCGTCATGTCGCCGCCTTTATCGCCGCACGCTTCAACGAGGACATTCTGCCGCACCTTCGCGCCTTCGCAGCGCCGAAGGAAGGCACCGCCGTGATCGGCATGCTAAGCCTGCTCGCATTCCTGCAATGGAAACTCAAGAGCGACCCCGTATACGGCCTAACCAGCTGGGTCGGCGGCCTGTTGGGTCCGGCGATCAACGCCTATCACAGCCGCACCACACGCCGCGAGTTGGAAAAGGAAATCCCAAGGCTGGTGCGCCGCGGCAGCCTGCCGGACATGTTCGACCTGATCGACAACGCCGAAAAACGCGCCGAGGATCAGGACGGCTATGCCGAAGCGGTCGAGGAATACTCCGCTTGCGCCAATGAAATCATGGATATCGAAGGCAGCGGTAATGAATTGCAGGAAAAGGCCGAAAGAACCGGACAGCGGACCGCCGCGACGATTTCCATCATCACGACCATGATTGCGGTGACGATCATGTTCTTCTCGGAAATTCTGTGAGGTCCGGATGAACATGCGCGTCGTCATCTGGGGCCTGTTGATTTTCGCCCTGCTTCTGATCGTGGCGCTGCCGACGGTTTTGCTGCTTGCATTCGGCATGCTGCCCGCCCTGGTCGCGATGATCATCGACCGGACCGAGGAACGTTCGGCGACGTTCTGCGTCGGCGGCCTGAATTTCTGCGGTGTGTTTCCGTATCTGATGGATCTCTGGTTCGGCGATCACAGTCTCGGGCAGGCAATCGGACAACTGACCGACGTGTTCGTGCTGGCGGTGATGTACGGCGGTGCCTGTATGGGCTGGATGCTCTATCTTTCGCTGCCGCCGGTGATTGCGTCGTTCATTCAGGTCATGTCCGAACGACGTCTGCAGCAACTCCGCAAGACGCAGCGGGATATCCTCGACGAATGGGGTGACGAGGTGATCACCGATGCTGATTTGGGCGGCGACGGCCTGGCGCCTTCGCAACCCGAAGAGCAAAACGTCGCTGCAGCAGCTGCCTGACTTTTAATTGAAGCCTACAGCGACAACGGCAAGGTAAGGATCGCCGTCGTTCCCATTCCTTCCTCGCTCTCGAGAGAAAACCCGGCCTTCATCCGCTTCGCCAGAGAGGCAACGATCGGCAGACCGAGACCGGTTCCCTGTTCCTTGCGCGTCAGTTCGTTTTCCACCTGAACGAACGGCTCCGTGATCTTGTCGAGCATCGCCGCCGGAATGCCGATGCCGCGGTCCTGCACAGATACGGCAAGCACGCCGCCCCGCGTACCGGCACGGATGACAATATCCTTTTCATTGTCAGAAAATTTTACTGCATTGCTAAGCAGATTGATCAGTATTTGCCGCACCGCGCGCGTATCGGCACGGATCGACGGGATATCCTCCGGCATATCGACCACGACATCGATACCTTTGCGCAGCGCCCGTTCACGGACCAGACGCACAGCGCCGTGAACGATCGGCGGCAAGGCGACATCTTCAAGATGTAACGGAAAATGCCCGGCCTCGATCTTCGACATATCGAGAATATCGTTGATGATATCAAGGAGCAGCCGGCCACTGGCATTGATGTCTTCGGCGTACTCCTTGTAGCGGCCGGAGGCATGCGGCCCAAATGCTTCCGACGCCATCATTTCGGAAAAGCCGATGATTGCATTCAGCGGCGTCCGCAACTCGTGGCTCATATTCGCGAGGAAACGCGATTTCGCCGCGTTGGCATGTTCCGCAGCGTGTTTCGCTTCGGCCAGCTCGCGCGCCCGGCTTTCGGTTTGCGCCATACCCAAACGCATGATGCCCAACGACGTGCCGATGCCGAAATAGCAGTTATTCTTGGTGATGATAAAGCCGTCGTCCAGTGCCGTCGGCGCCTCGTTGACGACGCGGCGGCGCAACTCGTCCAGCGTGGTCGATGCGTCGACCACCAGCGGATCGGCGATCATCAACCGCGATACCGGACGCCGCGCGAATACGGCATGGCCGAACTGACGGGAAAAATTGAGGAATACTTTCTGGCGCGTCAACAATCCGGCGACATTACTCCCGTCGATGACCGGCAGCGCGCTCAACCCCGGGTCTCGATTAAAGATGTCGATGATCGCCGAGCCGAGCATCGTCGGCTGAACCGGTTCGACATAACGCGCAATGTCATGCAGATCGAACCGATGCCGGCTGAGAGCGCCGGCCATATCCTGCGGCAAATCGTCTCGCACATCGCTTGCCACACCCGGCATGATCGAAGGCAAAGCGCTGAAGGTCATGGTATGTTTTCGCCCCAATGATTTTCGCGCCGCAGATTATGAAAATTAAGACGTCAGACGTCGTGGCTTCAGCCGACACGTCGGAAGATTACTGGAACCGCCCCGGAGCGTAGCGGAACGGCGTTTCTCTTTTGTGACAGTCGCAGACAAAAAATGAGCCGCCGGACAGCACCGACGGCTCATATCTTGATCGACCCGCAGCAAACGTCGAAGGATGACGTCAGGGGAGGCTTGTTGCCGCAGGTCGCAGTCCTGTTACGAGCCAGATCAGGGGACGGATCACACACGACGCAAACAATCGACGCGAATACCCCTTCTAAAGCTAAGGTTTCCGCCGTTTATTCGGCCTTTGCGCAACGCGGCCCCTTGACCCGGCGACGGAAAAGCCCGAACATTCATGCCTGTTAACCGTTCCGCGGGGGGCCCTGGTAAAGGGGCTGAGAGTCCACCTTATCGAAACACGTGTTTCGAGGCCGTGGTGACCCGTTGAACCTGATCCGGGTGACACCGGCGTAGGGATCGGAACTCGAACGTTAATCCCGTTCTTCCTTCCTGAAACCGTCCCGGGTCTCTTTGTATTTTTGGAGAGGACCGCAGGATGAACGTTATTCGCAAACCCGCCAACGCCGATGTGACGCACGGCCCGCTGCCGGCGTCGGAAAAATTTTATGTGCAGGGCGAACGCCTTGACGGTGTCGGTGTGCCGATGCGGCGCATTCACGTCCATGAAAGCGCGAACGAGGATCCGCTGACGGTCTATGACACGTCCGGCATCTATACCGATCCGAACGCGCACATCGATATCGACAGCGGTCTGCCGCGCATCCGCGAGCGCTGGATCGAGGCGCGCGGCGACACCGAGTTTTACGAGGGCCGCGACATCAAGCCGGAAGACAACGGCAATGTAGGCGACGACAAGCTGGTGCCGCAGTTCCCGACCGCGAACAAGCCGCGCCGCGCCAAGAAAGGCGTGCATTCCATCTCGCAGATGGCCTATGCGCGCCAGGGCATCATCACGCCGGAAATGGAATTCGTCGCGATCCGCGAAAACATGCTGCGCGATCTTTCGCCGGAAGAAGCCGCCAAGCTGAAGGCCGAAGCCGAGCGCTGGGGTGCGGAAATCCCCGACGTCGTGACGCCCGAATTCGTCCGTGACGAAGTGGCGCGAGGCCGTGCGATCATCCCCAACAACGTCAACCACCCGGAAACCGAGCCGATGGCCATCGGCCGCAATTTCCTGGTCAAGATCAACGCCAACATCGGCAACTCCGCCGTCACTTCGTCGGTCGCCGACGAGGTCGACAAGATGGTGTGGGCGATCCGCTGGGGCGCCGACACGGTCATGGACCTGTCGACGGGCCGCAACATTCACAACATCCGCGACTGGATCATCCGCAATTCGCCCGTGCCGATCGGCACCGTACCGATCTATCAGGCACTGGAAAAGGTCGAGCGCGCCGAGGACCTGACGTGGGAAATTTACCGCGACACGCTCATCGAACAGTGCGAACAGGGCGTCGATTACTTCACCATCCACGCCGGCATTCGCCTCAAGCACATCCACCTGACGGCGGACCGTGTGACGGGGATCGTCAGCCGCGGCGGCTCGATCATTTCGCAGTGGTGCCTGGCGCATCACACGGAAAGCTTCCTGTACGAGAAGTTCGACGAAATCTGCGATATCTGCGCTGCCTATGACGTGGCGTTCTCGCTCGGGGACGGCTTCCGACCCGGCTCCGGTGCCGACGCCAACGACGCCGCGCAGTTCGCCGAACTGGAAACGCTCGGCGAGCTGACCAAGGTCGCCTGGGCCAAGGATGTGCAGGTGATGATCGAAGGCCCCGGCCACGTGCCGATGCACAAGATCAAGCACAACATGGAAAAGCAGTTGGATGTCTGCGGCGAAGCACCGTTCTATACGCTCGGGCCCCTGATCACCGACATTGCGCCGGGCTACGACCACATCACGTCCGGCATCGGCGCCGCCATGATCGGCTGGTACGGCACGGCGATGCTGTGTTACGTGACGCCCAAGGAACACCTGGGCCTGCCCGACCGCAACGACGTCAAGGAAGGCGTGGTGACCTACAAGATCGCGGCGCACGCCGCCGATCTCGCCAAGGGCCATCCGGGGGCTGCGGCACGCGATGACGCACTCTCGCGCGCACGTTTCGAGTTCCGCTGGGAAGACCAGTTCAATCTGGGCCTCGACCCGGACCGGGCGCGTGACTTCCATGACCAGACCATGCCCAAGGAAGCGCACAAAACGGCGCACTTCTGCTCCATGTGCGGGCCGAAGTTCTGCGCCATGGAGATCACCAACCTGGTGCGCAACTATTCCAACGACGGCATGAAGCAGATGTCCGAACGCTTCCAGTCCGAAGGCGGCGAGCTTTACAAGGAAGAGTACCTGGACGAAGCCAACAAGGTGACCGCCCCAGGCGAGGACGACTAGGGGCTGCCCCCTCTCCTATCCTCTCCCCCACTTCATAGGAGAGAAGGACCCTGACGAATACACCGTGAAAACCCATTCCTCTCCCCCTCTCAGGGGGAGAGGTTCGGTGAGGGGTGTCTGCTCAGTCCGGCTTCGACATCGCCGCCGCCGCCGCGACCCCCTCGCCACCGAATTTCGTGCACAGCCCACCGATCAGCAGGCCGACGAGCGCACCTTCGACGATCAACCAGTAAACTGAGTTCAGAAAACTGTCGCTGCCGAAACCCGCCGCCATCATGGTCGATAGGTCGGTATGCGCGATCAGCACGATCAGCAGGTTCATCCACGCACCGATCAGGGGCGCGCGGAACCACCACGGCATCGGCAGGTGCAGGATCGGATGCCACGTAACAACGCCGAACACCGCGATCATCGCGCCGACGGTCGCGTACCAAAACAGGAAACCGATGCGCAGTTCCATCGGCACCTCGGGCCAGAACCACGGCAGCACGAAAAACCCGATGACGCCGAGCGCGAAACCAACGCCCTTGCCGATAACGATGCGCGTGAACAGCGATGGATTGCCGAAAAGCATGATGCCCTCCTACTCCAAAACGAGATACTTTTATTCGAAAAGTATACCAATTTCGAAAATGGAGAGCATTGAGGGAGATCAAATCCCCCTCACCTGTCCTCTCCCCCACTTCGTAGGGGAGAGGGACCCTGACGAAATACCCGACCCTACTTATCCCTCTCCCCCTTCTAGGGGGAGAGGTCAGGTGAGGGGGTGTTTTAAAGTTGCGTACGTTGAATGGAATTAGGTGCTTGCGAACTGCGTCTTGAACCGGATACGGCATTCGGCGGGGTTCATGTTACGTTTGAATTTCGTCGGTTCGCCGACCATGACACGAAGCCACAGGAACCGCGGCCCGTCGCCGGATTCGACGAACTGGGCCACGCCCTTACCGATAGCGATCCGGGTAAACAACGACGGATTTCCGGAAAGCATGCTGTCCTCCATTCCCGATTCGATATACCTTTAGATGTGTATTATCGAATTCAACAATATAAGCGTGTTGATTGAGATCAATCGCCCTGCCACGCTGGCGCAGAGACGGCTTGATCGCGGCGATACCGCCCCATAACGCAGAACCGTCAGGAAGGGACGCCAACATAATGTCCGTCATATCCGGCCAAGCTAAGTTATTTACACAAGTTGTCGGCACCGGCGACCCGGTGGTGTTTCTGCACGCCAATGTCTGTGACAGTCGAATGTGGCAGAAACAGATTGAGGAATTGGCCAGGACACACAAGACGATCGCCTATGACCGACGAGGTTTCGGCGAGACCCGCGCACAGGAAGAGGAGCATTCCGCCGTTGATGACCTGATCGCGGTTCTTGATGCCGAGGCGGATGGCAAACCGGTTATTCTCGTCGGCTGTTCCCAGGGTGGCCGCATCGCGATTGATGCGGCGCTTCATCATCCGGCCCGCGTTCGCGCACTTGTCCTTGTGTCGCCCTCTGTAACGGGGGCGCCGGACCCGGTATTCCCAGCGGATATTGGCGCGTTAATGGCCGAATTGAAAAATGCCGAGCAGGCAGGAGATAATGCAAACGTTAACACCATGAAGGCGCGGTTATTTCTGGACGGCCCTTTGGGGCCGGAAGGCCGGGTCACGGGCGCGCCACGGGAATTGTTTTTGGAGATGCACGACATAGCGCTGCGGTCTCCGCCCACCGGACAGGATATAGGTGCGCCGCCGAATTACCGCCGCGTCGAAGATATCGAGGTTCCGGCGCTCGTCATCTGGGGCGACCTCGACCTGCCGCACGTGCAGGAGAGGTCACGCCATGTCGCATCGGGCATCCGGAACTGCGAAGCCCTCGTGATGTCTGGATCGGGTCATCTCCCGAGCATGGACAATTCGGACGCGGTGGCGGAACTGTTCGGGTCTTTCGTCCGGCGCTGCCCGGGCGGTTAACCGGCCGCCCGAAACGCCGTCTTGAACCGGATACGGCATTCGGCGGGGTTCATGTTACGTTTGAATTTCGTCGGTTCGCCGACCATGACGCGCAGCCACAAAAAACGCGGCCCGTCGCCGGATTTGACGAATTCGGCAGCGTCCTTAAGACCCGCTTCGTCGGTGACGGTCAGGATGTTTTCGATCCCGAAGCCTTCGGCGACCTTGGCCAGGTTTGTGCGCACCGACGTGTGCCCGTCCTGCCCGCCGGTTTCACCGTGCCCGCCGTTGTCGATGCAGACAATCGTCAGGTTTTTCGGCGCCTGGCTGGCAATCGTCGCCATAGAGCCGATGTTCATCATCATTTCGCCGTCGCCCGCAATCACCACGATCTGTTTGTCCGGTGCGCCCAGCGCCATGCCGAGACCGGTGGTCATCGCCGCCCCCATGCAGCCCGCCATGGTGAACATGTTCGCCCCGTCGCTGGTCAGCGCGGCGGCGTCGCGCGCCGGTCCGGCAAGACCGGTCACGAAAAGGTAATCGTCCGGGTTCGGGAAGATTTGCGGCAGTGCGCCGATACGGTTGAGTGTGATTTCAGTCATTCTTCGCTCCATTCCGTCACCCCGGCGAAGGCCGGGGTCCAGTCACCCTGGATTCCGGCCTGTGCCGGAATGACAACATCCATTGAATTGTTGACGTGGCGTGACGGCTTAAAAACCCTTGGCACCCAGGAACTTCTGGCTCAGCACCAGTGCTGCGGCCTTTCCGCCCTTGAACGCTGTGCTGATCGCCGCCGCAGCCGCGCCTTCCAGTTCATCCGCGCGCTCGACCTTGAAGACCAGCACGCCCATGGCTTCGAGGATCGGCTCGACCGCCTCGCCCATCGGGTATTGCCACGGGTTCTGCTCGCCGTAATCGCCGCGCATCGACACCATCATCAGCACCGGGAACCCGCCACCTTTGACGAACGATAGAAAGTTAGGGCAGTTGCCGACACCGGACGATTGCATCATCAGCACCGACTTGGCGCCGACCAGATCGGCGCCTGCGGCAAGCGACACGCCTTCTTCCTCGGTCGTCAGCAAAACCGTCCGTGACTCGTTGTCCTCGTCCGCGATTTCCACCAGACGCGCATTCCCGGCATCCGGGATATAGCTGAACAGGCTGACGCCCGCGTCCTTGAACTGCTTGAACAACGCCCGCGACCATTGGTCGTGCGGATGCGCACTTCCATCCATCTTGAAAAGCCCTCCCAAGGCTGAAATCGGAATGATTTAACGTTTTGAACGGCACTAGGTTAACCTGCCCGTGAGATTTCGCAATCCGCCAATGCCGTGATAATCTCAAAAAAATCACGAGGAGAGCGATATGCGCCCGTTGACCACCTTCATCTTCGTCATCGCCCTTGCCGTGGCCGGCGTGACCTCGAACGCCGGCGCGCAATCGTCGGGCGATCCGAATGTCTGCTTCAAGACCTGCATCGAAACGTACGGCGCCACGAAGAAACAGGCCTGCGCACTGCAATGCGGTTTCGGCTCGGGGACACAGGGCCGTGGCCAGAACCGCGACTGCGGCGCGGTCTACAAGAAATGCCTGGCGCAATGCCGGGGCGACAGTGGATGCAAATCCAACTGCCGCAAACAACGGACGCAATGTTACTGAGGGCTAATCAGCACGCACCCTTCGAGACGCGGCGATACCTCTCCACAGGATGATGTGGTATCGTGCTTTCTCATCCTGAGGAGGCCCAACGGGACGTCTCGAAGGATGAGAACCGCCGACCTACTTCTTGTTCAACATGATACGGCAGCGTTCCGCCAGTTCCGCTTCCGACGCATCGGTCAAAGGTTGACCGTTAAACGTCATCGCGCCCGTGTTTATGTTGAAACGAACCGTGCCGATGTTAAGCGTCATGCCTGAACTTTTGGCGACCGTATCCGCGGCTTCGAGCGCTGCCGCATCGGCGGACGCTGAATCCGTCGCCGCCTGCTGCGCTTCGCTGACCGCCGTCGATGCGTCGGCTGTTGCCGTCGCCGCGGCGTTCGCATCCAATCCCGCCGCCGTGGCCGTCGCCTCCGCCGCAGACAGCGCCGACTGCGCCGCGCTCACCGCACCGCTCACATCGTCCGACGTCGCCGCCGTCTGCGCTGCCGTATAGGCCGAGCGCGTACTCGCCAACCCGGAAGCCGCAGCCGTCGCCTCGGCCTGGGCCTCAGTCGCCGCCGTTGCCAGCGCGGCATCGTTGGGTGCGGCTTCCGCCGCCGTCTGCGCCGCCGTCGCATCGGCAAGCGCGTTCTGATAGACCGTTTCAGCGCTGCTCACCGCGCTTTCGGCGGACTCCACCGCGGCATTGGTCGCCGCGACCGATTTCTCGGCGGCGATGGCAGCCGCCTTATCGGCGGCCAATTGTTCTTCGGCCCCGCCCAGATAGGCACTCAGATCCTTGGTGATGTTGAATTCGAACACGTCCGGGATCGTAAAGCCGCCCGAGGCGTCCGCCGGCGTCACCGGGTTCCCGCGCACGTCGACACCCGGCTGATACGCGACGTTGGCGCTGGCCTGATAGCGCACCAAACGGCGGCAATCCTTCTTGGTGATTCGCACCTTCGGCGCTTCCGGCGCGGCCTCGGCGGTCGGGGTCGTATTCTGCGCCCGGGCAGCATCGACGCACCCCAATGACCCGATGAAAACGACCGTCAGTGCCGTTGCTACGGAAAAGCCCGGATATCTGCGGTTTGTCGGCAAAGCCTCATCCTTCTGTTGCGAGCGCGTATTGAACACGGATTCCGTGTCGAAATAGTTAACAAACCGTCAACCATCTCCTCTTTCCTTTTCCGGAGCGATCCGGTATCAGACCTCATGTCCGATATTCCCGCGCATCACGACCGTATTCTGATTGTCGACTTCGGCTCGCAGGTGACTCAGCTCATTGCGCGCCGGGTCCGGGAATCCGGTGTCTACTGCGAAATCCATCCGTTCAACGCGATCACCGCGGAAAGCCTGAGCGCCTATGCCCCCAAGGGCATCATTCTCTCGGGTGGCCCGGCCAGTGTGCACGAGGCGACGACGCCCCGCGCCCACGACGCCGTATTCGACATGGGCGTACCGGTATTCGGTATCTGCTATGGCGAACAGACCATGGTGCAGCAGATGGGCGGTCAGGTGCAGCCTTCCACGCACCGCGAATTCGGCCGTGCCTTCGTTGAAATCCAGAAAGATTGCTGCCTGTTCGAGGGCATCTGGAAACCGGGCGAAAAACATCAGGTGTGGATGAGCCACGGCGACCGGATCGACGCCATCCCCGACGGCTTCGACGTCGTCGGCACCTCCGACGGCTCGCCGTTCGCGATCATCGCTGACGAAGCACGCCGTCTTTATGGTGTGCAGTTCCACCCGGAAGTCATGCATACGCCGGACGGCGCCAAGCTGTTGAAGAACTTCACGCACAAGATCTGCGGCACGTCGGGTGACTGGACCATGGCGTCGTTCAAGGACGAAGCCATCGCCAAGGTCCGCGAACAGGTCGGCTCCGGGCGCGTCATCTGCGGCCTGTCGGGCGGTGTCGACAGTTCCGTCGTCGCGGTATTGCTGCACGAAGCCATCGGCGATCAGTTGACCTGCGTCTTCGTCGATCACGGGCTGATGCGCACGAACGAAGCCGACGAGGTCGTCAGTCTGTTCCGCGATCACTACAACATCTCGCTAGTGCATCGAAACGCCGAAGAGCTGTTCCTCGGTGAGCTGGACGGCGTGTCCGACCCCGAGGTCAAACGCAAGACCATCGGCAGACTGTTCATTGATGTCTTCGAGGAAGAAGCCAAGAATGTCGGCGGTGCCGATTTCCTGGCGCAAGGCACGTTGTACCCGGACGTCATCGAATCGGTATCGTTCACCGGCGGCCCCAGCGTCACTATCAAGTCGCACCACAATGTCGGTGGCTTGCCGGAACGCATGAACATGCAACTGGTCGAACCGCTGCGCGAACTCTTCAAGGACGAAGTCCGTGCGCTGGGCCGTGAACTGGGCCTGCCTGACAGCTTCGTCGGCCGCCATCCGTTTCCGGGGCCGGGACTGGCGATCCGCGTGCCGGGCGTCATTACCAAGGACCGACTGGATATCCTGCGCGCCGCGGATGCGATCTATCTGGACGAAATCCGCAACGCCGGCCTTTACGACACCATCTGGCAGGCCTTTGCCGTGCTTTTGCCGGTGCAGACCGTCGGCGTCATGGGCGATGCGCGCACCTACGATTTCGTCTGCGCACTGCGCGCCGTGACGTCCACCGACGGCATGACGGCGGATTATTTCCATTTCGACCACGAATTCCTGGGCCGGGTGTCCAACCGAATCGTCAACGAGGTCAAAGGCATTAACCGCGTTGTCTATGATGTCACGTCGAAGCCGCCCGGCACTATCGAGTGGGAATAGCGCAACGCATCGGGCAGCTCGTTACACAATGGCGGGCGCCAAAGTCCGAGCACTGACGCTCGAAAGGTAATGCCCATTGAAGTACCGTGCCGAAATTGACGGGTTGCGCGCACTGGCCGTAGTACCCGTCATTTTCTTTCATGCCGGCTTCGAAATGTTCAGCGGCGGATATGCCGGCGTCGATGTCTTTTTTGTCATCAGCGGCTATTTGATCACCACAGCAATCGTCGAAGAAATGGACCGCGGGCATTTCAGCCTCGGGCATTTTTACGAACGCCGCGCACGGCGAATTCTCCCGGCACTAATTTTTGTTTGTTTGGCGTGCATCCCGGTTGCATGGGCATGGTTGCTGCCGCGCGACATGATCGATTTTTCCCGCAGCCTTGCCGCCGTCGCGACTTTTTCGTCGAACATCCTGTTTTGGCGGGAGAGCGGTTATTTCGATACGTCGTCCGATCTCAAACCCTTGCTGCATACGTGGAGCCTGGCTGTCGAGGAACAATATTATATCCTGTTCCCGATCTTCATGCTGGCCGTATGGCGGTTCGGCAAACGTCCGGCGACGATAACACTGGGCCTCGTATTCCTGCTCAGCCTGGGATGCGCCCATTGGGGTGCTTACAACAAACCGGCGGCGGCGTTCTATCTCTTGCCGACACGCGGCTGGGAGCTTCTTGTCGGCGTGTTCACCGCCCTTTACCTGCACCGGCGCCAGTCCACGCCCGGCTATCGCCTTGAAAATCTCCTGGCTGCCATGGGCCTGTTGATTATTGTCGTGGCGGTGCTGGTATTTGACCGGCACACGCCGTTTCCGAGTGCTTACACCTTGCTACCGACGCTCGGCACGGCCTTGATAATCCTGTACGCAAACAAGGGGACTTTTGTGAAGAACGCGCTCGCATCCCCCGTTCTCGTCGGCATCGGGCTGGTATCCTACAGCGCCTACCTCTGGCACCATCCGCTCTTCGCATTCGCGCGATATAACGGAGAGACAGATGCAAACACCGTTCTGTTCGCGGGCCTGTCGATCCTTTCTTTGGTGTTAGCCTATCCCACGTGGAAGTACGTCGAAACGCCCTTCAGAAACGGACGAATAATTGCCCGGCGGCATATTGTGCTCTTCGGGCTTGTCGGCACAATCCTGCTGACGGGGATCGGGCTGGCCGGCGATCACATGAAAGGCTTCCCGGCGCGCATCGCAGACGACACCGAATACCAGAACGTCGTTCACAGATTTCGCATCAATTTCGGGATCAACGAAAATTGCGATACCACTTTTAGCGATCACCCGTCATGCAGGAACAGCGATACGCCGGAAATTCTGCTGTGGGGGGATTCATTCGCCATGCATCTGGCGCACGGCATATTGGCAGCCAATCCGAATGCAAAAATGATACAGGCGACGGTATCGCAATGTCCGCCTATCCTCGGCCTCGCCATTCCCGGATCAATCTTCGGCGCCAGGAACTGCATCGCCTCGAACGACCGTGTTTTCGAATTTCTGCGGAACCAGGAGTCGATCAAGTATGTCGTACTGGGTTCACCGTTCGACATCATCGGTAACGACGCCGTCATTCAACTCCCCGATGGATCCCTCGTCACCAACGGCGGCGACATGGCGCGCCGGTTGCTCGCAAACACGCTGCAACGGATCAAGGCTCTCGGCAAAACGCCTGTTGTTTTTTCTCCGCCGCCACGCGATGGCCGCAGCATAGGATTGTGTTTGATGCGCGCCAAAGTCCGCGGCGGGCCATTAAGCGTCTGCGATTTCTCGCGAACCGACATACGGCCCGACCAGCAGCGCGTAATGGAAGCGCTCAGGCATATCAATGAGACCGACAAAGTCGTCTGGCTGGACCGGGGAATGTGCCCGGATATGCGGTGCATGGCGTCGTCCGGCAATGTCCTGCTTTTCAGGGATTATGGCCATCTCTCCGTTGAAGGCAGTGCATGGCTCGGCGAGAAAATGAATTTTTATGGGTTGATTCGCGCGCCTTGACCGGCACCATCGGATCAGTTCGGATTCAAAGAAAACAGGCACGGGGCGAATATGATATTCCTGACCATTGGCCTTGCGATCTTTTTCGCCGCGCATATCTTTCCGTGGTTTCCGGCGCGCCGGGATGCCACCATCGCCCGGATCGGCTTGGTCGGCTACTGGAGTGCGTCCGCGCTGGTGACGACATCCGGGTTTGCGCTGATCGTATACGGCTATGCGACGGCGGGTCGGACGTTTCTTTGGGCCGCGCCCGACGGTGCCCGCGAGCTTGCTTACATTGCCGTGCCGATCGCGCTTTGCCTGGCCGTCGCGGCGGGAACCGGATCGAACATTAAACGCTTCACCGCGCATCCGGTGTTTTGGAGTATCGCGATCTGGTCGGCGGTGCATCTGCTCAACAACGGCGACGTGGAATCGCTGCTGCTGTTCGGTAGTTTTCTGATCTATGCGCCGGCGGCGATGGTATCCGCCAACATGCGCGGCGCAGCGCCACGCCGGGATAAGGTGCCGCTTTGGCGCGATGCGCTGGCGCTTGTCATCGGCATCGGTGCGGCGGGGCTGATCGCGCACTTTCACCAGACACTGTTTGGCGTTGCGGTTCTGTGAGCCCGCTCAGACTCAATATCGGTTGCGGCATGACCGTCACCCACGGCTGGCACAACTACGACAATTCCCTGTCCGTTAGACTTGCGGGGCTGCCGGCTGTGCTTCGCACCGGGCTTACCACCGCACGGCTGATTTCTCATGAACAGGCTGGTTTCATCGCCTTCTGCCGCACCCACGACGTCCGTTATTGCAATGCCGCAAGGCGCATACCGCATGCCGATACAAGTGTCGACGCGGTCTACAGCTCGCACATGCTGGAACACTTGAGCCGCGCCGATGCCGCAGGATTTCTGGGCGAAGCATCTCGCGTCCTGAGGCCCGGCGGCGTCATTCGGATTGCCGTGCCCGATCTGAAGCTGGCGGTGGATACTTACCTCGCCGACGGAGATGCCGACAAGCTCATGGAATATCTGTTGGTGAGCGCGCCACCAATCGATACCGCAGCGCAAAAGCTGAAACTTCTCGCCATGGGCTATCGGCATCACCAGTGGATGTACGATGGCGCATCGCTCTGCAAACTGTTGGCTGAGCACGGTTTCAAGGACGCCGCGACCCAGCCGCCGGGTGTGACAATGATCGGCGATCCCGGCGCGTTGGACCTGCACGAGCGCAGCGATGTATCGGTTTACGTGGAGGCACGCAAATGAAGGCCGTACTGCAACGCGTCACGCAGGCATCGGTGCGCGTCGACGGCGACATTGTCGGCGAGATTGAAAACGGTATCGTCGCATTGGTCTGCGCCGAGCGTGGCGACAGCGAGGACGAGGTGCGTCACTTTGCGCATAAAGCTGCAAAAATGCGCATATTTTCCGACGCCGACGGCAAAACGAACCTCGATATTAACGATGTTAAGGGCAAATTCCTCGTTATCAGCCAATTCACGCTGGCGGCCCGCTGGCGCAAGGGAAACCGCCCCGGTTTTTCCGACGCCGAAGCCCCGGACCGCGCCAAGGCGCTTTACGAATTATTCTGCGAGACGTTGCGCGCGGACGGCGTGCCGGTCGAGACCGGTATCTTCGCCGCTGACATGAAAGTGGCATTGCTCAACGACGGTCCGTTCACCATCGTCATGGACAGCCGCGACTCGTAAACCTGCCATGAACGCGCCGCGGCGACGGATCAACTAGTTCCAGGAGATCACGCGCCCATGGCCGTCACGCTGCCGGCCGACAATCAGGTTGTAGAATACGTAGACCGTGTGCAGGACGTCGACCGCCAGGACCGCATACCCGGCGCCGTCATTCCCGGCGGATATCAGACCCACAAAAACGATAAACAACCCAAGGTCCAATATCCCGTGCAGCCAGTTGCCGATGTAAAAATGGTGAATGCCCATCACGCCGAAAACACCGCAAAGCGCTACGGCTATTCCGTAGCTTTTAGGCGATTTTTCCCGAGCGCCGGCGAATTCCATATTCATGAGCGCTTTCAGCGTTGCAACGGCAGGCCGTCTTTATCCTTGAACGAACCGACGATGATCATGACCAAATCAATCAGAGACCAAATACCCAGTCCACCAAGCGTCAGCAGCATCAAAATACCGGTGCCTACTTTACCGACATAAAATCGATGCAAACCAAGTGCGCCGAGAAAAAAACAAAGCAGCGCCGCAGGTACCATTGCCTTGTCCGATACAGGACCGACCGCCGTTGCGCCGGTTTCGGCGGCGGCAGTCTCGTTAACGGTTTCTTCCATCACATCCCCCCCCAAATACATTTACCAATCTAAAGTAGCATACCTGCACGGTAAGGGATTGAGTCAACAAGATATACTTAAATGAGAAATTACAGGTCAGGCACAATCGGAAAAGCAGCCGCCGTTCCAACCGGCAGGCACCACCTTCGCCCCGTCAGCCCATCCGCTCACGGAGCAGCGCCAGTAGCTGACGCAGGTCGCGTTCCATGCTCGGTTGCGGCCCCTTGAGGCCTTGGCGAAATACCGCGCGCATGGCAAGGATGTGCACCTTGACCACTTCGGAATCCCGCGCCCGCAATTCCTTGCGGCCTTCGAGGAACTTGCAGAGGGAATCGCCGATGGTCGAGATCAGTTGAAAGCCGAAGCTGCCGCCCTCGCCCCGGACCGCGTGCGCGATTTCGAACATCTTGTCGATCTGTGCCGCATCGTGACCGGCGGCATGCGCTTCTTCATACGCCTTCCAGAGTTCCGCAAGATCGTCGACGGCCCAACCCTGGTAGCTGTCGATCAGATCCTCGGCAGCGTTCAGCGCACGCAGGATGGCGCGTTCCGCCGACGGCCCCCCGGTCTTTTTGACTTTCTTCGCGAGCCGGTTCGGTGGCTGGAATTTTTGCGGTCTATTGGCCATACGTCAGCGGATCCTGTCTATGCGTCGCGGCGGCGTTCGACGCCCATGTAAGGTTCCGAACGACGCTTGGCGCGGCGGTCGGGGCCGAAAAATTCGCCGACGCGCACGAACGGGCGCTGGTCGTCAATCACCGTGCACAACCGGCGATACAGCGCCGCCGCCGAAATTGGCTTGGCCAGAAACGCCGTCACACCCGCGTCGCGGGCCTGCTTGACCCGGTGCAATTCGGTAAATCCGGTCAGCATGATAATGGGAAGATACGGGTTCGGGCTCTCCATATCTATACGGATCTGCCGAACCAGATCGAGACCGTCGGTCGGCGGCATGCGCCAGTCCGTGATGACGATATCGGGTTCGTTGGATTTGACTTCCTCGAAGGCTTCGTTGGCGTCGGCGGCCTCGAACATTTCCTTGACCCCGAAGCCGAGCAGGAAGCTCTTGATCAACGAGCGCATAGGCCGGCTGTCATCCGCCACAAGTACCTTCAGCGTCTCGAAATCGTAGCCCGACATTCAGCTCCCCGTTTCCGCAGCCCGTCTGCAGATTATCATCTCGTGCCCGGTGTGCCACATCAATCCATTACCCGGCTGGCGGCGCCCCGACCGCCCTGTGGACGCTTTGTGTGGCGCAACGAAGCGCGCACCCTATATAAAGGAGGCCTCAACTGCAACGCGAGACCACCATATGCGCAGCCGCCAGCCCGGCCCGGGCCCAACGACCAGAACCGGTGAATGGACGACCGTAAAAACACTGCTGCCCTATCTGTGGCCGAGCGGCGAGACAGGTCTGCGCGTGCGAGTCGTCATCGCCATGGTTCTGCTGATCGCAGCCAAGGCGACAAACGTATCGGTGCCCATTTTTTACAAACAAGCTGTCGATATCCTGACAGCCGGCGGCAAAGTAGACGTCATGGTCAGCGTTCCGGTGGCGTTGATCGTCGGCTATGGCCTGTGCCGCGTCGCCGCCATGGCGTTCGGCGAGCTGCGCGATGCCGTGTTCACCCGCGTTGCCCAGCGCGCCATCCGCAAGGCCGGCCTGCAAACCTTCCGCCATTTGCACCATCTGTCGCTGCGATTCCATCTGGAACGCAAGACAGGCGGCATCAGCCGCGCCGTCGAACGCGGCACGGCGGGCATTCAATTCCTGCTCCGCTTCATGCTGTTCAACGTCCTGCCGACGATCCTCGAAGTGGTGCTGGTGTGCGGCATTTTGTGGAACCTGTACGGCATCGCCTATGCGGCGCTGACGCTGGGCGTGCTGGTCGTCTATATCGGCTGGACGCTGCTGGTCACGGAATGGCGGCTCAAGTTCCGCCGCACCATGAACGAGACCGACAGCGAGGCCAACACGACGGCCATCGACAGTCTTTTGAACTTCGAAACCGTCAAGTATTTCGGCAACGAGGATCACGAAGCCGGGCGTTTCGACAAGGCGTTGCAGGCGTACGAACGCGCCGCCATCAAAAGCGGCACCTCGCTGGCGCTTTTGAACATCGGCCAGGCGGTCATCATCACCGTCGGCGTGACGGCGGCAATGATCATGGCCGGTTACGGGGTCAAGGACGGGTCCATGAGCATCGGCGATTTCGTTCTGGTGAATTCGTACCTGATCCAGATCTTCATGCCGCTGAACTTCCTCGGCTTCGTGTACCGCGAGATCAAGCGTTCGCTGACCGATCTCGAAGCCATGTTCGAGCTTTTGCGCGAACCTTCCGATATCGCCGACGCCCCGGACGCGCGACCGCTCACGGACGGCCCGGGCAAGGTGGTCTTCGATCACGTCGACTTCGCTTACGACGACCGCCGGCCGATCCTGAAGGACGTTTCGTTCACCGTGCCGGCGGGCAAGAAACTCGCCATCGTCGGGCCGTCCGGGTCGGGCAAGTCGACGATCTCGCGGTTACTGTACCGCTTCTATGACGTCGGCGACGGCAGCGTCAGCATCGACGGCGACGATGTCCGCGCGGTGACGCAGAAAAGCCTGCGCGCCGCCATCGGCATCGTGCCGCAGGACACGGTGCTGTTTAACGACACGATCT
>Ga0209273_10001361_pt1 | contig 22332 bp, 18 predicted proteins | sample tdAd471_FD_187126 | JGI IMG/M metagenome (GOLD analysis project Ga0209273, IMG submission 187126) | Marine sediment microbial communities from the Atlantic coast under amendment with organic carbon and nitrate - tdAd47.1 (SPAdes)... | ecosystem: Environmental > Aquatic > Marine > Coastal >...
CTTCTTTCCGGTCAGAGCGACGATGCGGCGCACGCCGGCGGCGACGTTCTCTTCGCTGACGACTTTGCACAGGCCAACCTGGCCGGTGTTGCTCAGGTGCGTGCCGCCGCAGAGTTCCTTGCTGTAGTCGCCCATCGAGACGACTCGGACGCGGTCGGGATACTTCTCGCCGAACAGCGCCATCGCACCGCCAGCCTGAGCTTCTTCCTTGCTCATGAACGCGATGTCGACCGCCGCGCCTTCCGAGACTCGCTCGTTGATGATGTCTTCGATCCGCAGCAGTTCGTCAGGCGTCACCTGGGCTCCGTGCGAGAAGTCGAACCGCAGGACGTCGTCTTCGACTTTCGAGCCGCGCTGCACCGCGTGATCACCGAGCACCGTATGCAGCGCGTGATGCAGCAGGTGCGTTGCCGAGTGGGCTCGACGAATTCCCGCCCGGCGGTGTTCGCCGACGTGAGCTTTGACGGTCTGCCCGACGTGCAGCTTGCCGCTGGCGAGCTGGCCGCGGTGAACGATCAAACCATCGTGCTTCTGCGTGTCGAGCACCTCAAAGTCCGCACGGTGCGCGGCGTCGTCGAGTGAGCTGATTGTCCCGGTGTCGCCGACCTGCCCACCGGACTCGCCATAAAACGGAGACCGGTCCAGCAGCAGATCGACGTGCATTTCGGTATCGGCGAGTTCGGTAACCGGCTTCCCATCGACGACCATGCCGACGATCTTCGCCTCGGCAACCGTGCCGTCGTAGGCGAGAAACTCCGTATCACCATGTTCGCGTCGAACGGCATCGAGCGGGCCAGCAGCCATGACGCCCCAGCTCACTCCGCCGCCGCTGGTTCGCTTGTGCTCTTCTTCGGCTTCGCGGAAACCGTCGAGGTCGATCTTCAGACCGCGGTCTGCAGCGAGGGCGCTCGTCAGGTCGAGAATGAAACCGTCGGTCTGGTGCAGGTCGAAGACGGCCTCACCGGGCAGGACGCCGTTCGAGCCGGCCTTGTCGGCGAGCTTGTTGAACTTCGAGAGGCCGCGATCGATCGTGCCCAGGAAGTTCGACTCTTCCGCACAGATCGTTTCCTGCACGCTCTTCTGCGTCTTCGTCAGCTCGGGGTACGGAACCTTCATGGCTTCAATAACAGCCGGAACCAGCGTGTGCAGGAACGGCTCTTTCCGACCGAGCAGGTAGCCTTCCAGGAACGCTCGACGCAGCAGGAGACGAATGATGTATTCCGCTCCGTTGCTGCCAGGAGCGACGCCTTCATGCACGGCGAACGCGCACGCTCGAACATGGTCGGCAATGCGGCGCAGAGCGCGGCCTTCCTTCGCATCGAACGAGTAGTTCGCGCCGACGGCTTCGCCAGCGGCGACGCACAGCGGGCGCAGGTTGTCGATTTCGTAGTTGCTGACGACCCCCTGCAGCACGGCGGCAGTTCGTTCGAGCCCCATGCCGGTGTCGATGTTCTTTTTCGGCAGCGGCGTCAGGTTGTCCGGCGGGTCGCCTTCGCGGTTGAACTGCGTGAAGACGAGGTTCCAGATCTCGACCTCTTTGGCATTCGCCGGCTGGTAGTAGATCTCCGAGCACGGACCGCAGACGCCGTCGGGGCCTTCCGTCGGAGCACTCGCCGGCCAGAAATTCTCGTCCTCGTCTTCGCGGCGAATGCGCTCGGTCGGCAGGCCGATCTCGTCCTTCCAGATGTTGAAGGCTTCGTCGTCGTCCTTGTAGACGGTGGCCGTCAGGCGGTCGGCTTCGAGGCCCAGCCACTTTCTGTCGGTCAGGAATTCCCAGGCCCAGTGGATGGCTTCCTTTTTGAAGTAGTCGCCGAACGAGAAGTTGCCGAGCATCTCGAAGAACGTGTGGTGGTACGCCGTGACGCCGACGTTGCTGATGTCGCCCGTGCGGATGCACTTCTGGCAGGTCGTGGCCCGAGTGAACTCCAGGGGCCCGATGCCCAGGAACTCCTTCTTGAACTGGTTCATGCCGGCTGGCGTGAACAGCACGGTTGGATCGTCCTGCGGAACGAGCACGTCGCTGGGACGGCGGACACAGCCTTTGGACTCGAAGAAGGCGAGGTACTTTTCGCGGAGTTCGTCAGTTTTCATCAGGGAAATCCAGGGAAAGGGACGTCAATCGGGGCGGCATGATAGTGGCGGGCCAGACGCCCGAAAACCGGCCCGAAGCCGGGGTTACAGCCAACTCACGCCGGGTGGCGGGGGACGAGCTTGCGAGCCCCCAGTGATGGAACATCCGGGGGCTCCTCACTCGTACCTCGCTCGTCGACCCCAGCCACCCGCCCGCTGACGCGAGCCTCGCCTCCCGATCCAGGAAGCCCTTCGCTACGATCTTCCGCCTTCACGTCGGGCCGCGCCCGCTGCGGCTCGACAATTCTCACGACCGAAGAACCTGCCCCCTCCGAGGAGCCGCCTGATGCCTCGATCTGTCCGTCTGCGTCCTCTGCTGCTGATGAGCGTTGTGGGAGCCTTCCTGCTGGCAAGCCCGCTCACGACGCCTGCGTTCCCGCAGGATTCTGAAAACGCGACGGCAGCGGATGAAGCGGCAGAATCCGCGAGTGCGGTCGATGACGACGCTGCCTCCCAGGAACCGTCTGACGCTCCGGAAGCTCCCGCGGCGGAGCACAACGAGGCTGCCCAGCCGGGGTTGCAGGCGAAAGTCAATGACGCGTTCGGCGCGTTGAACGGGTTTCTGGCCGCCGGCATGTTCTGGAATGTGGCCAACCTGTTTGGGATGGGAGACACCGTGAACATCCCGCTGGCCGTGTTCTGGCTGGTGGCTGGAGCGATCTTCTTCACGGTCCGCATGGGCTTCATCAATCTCCGCGGGTTCAAGCACGCGATCCTGATTACGGCGGGCCGCTACGACAACAAGCACGATCACGGCGAGGTCAGTCATTTTCAGGCGCTGACGGCCGCGCTGTCGGCAACGGTCGGCCTGGGGAACATCGCGGGGGTCGCCATCGCCGTTTCGACCGGAGGCCCGGGAGCCACGTTCTGGATGATCATCGCCGGCTTCCTCGGCATGTCGTCCAAGTTCGTCGAATGCACGCTCGGTCAGAAATTCCGCGAAGTCCGGCCCGACGGTCGCGTGATGGGCGGAGCGATGTACTACCTGTCAAGAGGCCTGGAACGAATCGGTCTCGGGCCACTGGGCAGCGTGCTGGCGGTCTTCTTCGCGATTCTGTGCATTGGCGGTTCGTTCGGAGGTGGCTGCGCGTTTCAGGTTAACCAGTCGCTGAACGCCGTGAAGGAAACGATTCCGTTCTTTGATGACGTCGGGAACCGCTGGGTCTATGGTCTGATCATGGCCGGAGCCGTCGGCATTGTGATCATCGGAGGCATCAAGTCGATTGCTCGTGTGGCGGAGAAAATCGTCCCGCTGATGTGCGGCGTGTATGTCGTCGCCGCGTTGTTCATTATTGGAAAGAACTTCGGCGAAGTGCCGCACGCCATCGGCGAAATCTTCTCTCAGGCGTTCTCACCCGATGCCGCCTACGGTGGCTTTCTGGGAGTGCTGGTCGTCGGCTTTCAACGAGCGGCGTTCTCCAACGAGGCGGGGACTGGTTCCGCGGCGATCGCACACGCGGCCGCCAAGACGGACTATCCGATCCGTGAAGGCATGGTCGCGCTGCTCGGTCCGTTCATCGATACCGTCATTGTCTGCTCGATGACCGCGATCGTGATCGTGATCACCGGCGCTTACGACAATCCCGACCCGGCATTCGTCGAAGCTCGCGCGAAAGGCCAGGGAGCGACTCTGACTTCACTGGCCATGGATGCTGAAATCGAATCGTTCAAGTACGTCCTGTCGATTGCCGTCTGCCTGTTCGCATACTCGACGATGATCTCGTGGTCGTATTACGGAGAACGCTGCACCGCTTACCTGTTCGGCGACAGAGCCTCGCTGACCTACCGCATCGTCTTCCTCGTCTTCGTGTTCCTCGGGTCGATCGTCTCGGCCACGAACGTTCTGGAATTCGGGGACCTGATGATCCTGGGCATGGCCTTCCCGAACATCATCGGCGTCGTTCTGCTGTCCGGCACGGTCGCGGCCGACCTGAAGGTCTACTGGCAGCAGTACACGTCGGGAGAGTTCGAGGTTGGAACCACTTCTGACAACTGAGGGCAAAGGGCTGAGGGAAATTGAACGCACAGGGCGATCGCAAAAGCGAGACGCCGGACATCGAACGGGGAGACGTCCCAGTGGCGGTATCCTGACATTTCCGGTTACGGCATTGCGTTTATGTGTGGACTTTTCATTCTGGTCACTGTTCTTTGTTGGGTCTTTGTGCCTTCACTCGCAACCTGGTCGGCACGTTCGAGCAGATCAATCTCCACGCTCTGGGTTCCCGCGGCCAGATCGCCACACGCGGATTCTTCAGCTACCACTCTGGCGGAGCCCATGTGCCATGGCAGACGGCTCTGTGCAGTTCATGAGCGAGAACATGGATCTGGCCACCTATCAGACTCTGGGCATTCGCGACGACGGTCAGCCAACCGGGACAATCCAGTAATGACGCACCGCATGAGTTTCATCCGCTCTTGTTGCCTGACAGTTCTGACGTTGTCGCTGGCCGGTTGCGGCGGCGGGAATGATGGGCCGGAACGCTTTGCTGTCTCGGGGCGGATTACGTTCGAAGGCCAGCCGGTGCCGATGGGCTTCATCAAGTTCACCCCAGAGACCAGCCAGGGGAACTTCGGTCCCGGCGCGGGGCGCCATCGAAAACGGAACCTATTCGACACCCTCCGGCAAGGGACTCGTCGGCGGACCGCACATCGTTGAGATTGCCGGGTGGGACGGAGTTCCCATCACGGAAAGCGGCGAAACACTTCCCGAAGGCACGGAGCTGTTTCCGCTGTATCACACGCGGTTCGACTTCCCGAAGGATGACGGGGAGCACGACTTCGCTGTTTCTCCGGACACTGACATTTCCGACGAGCTGAATCAGGCTGCAGAGGAATCCGGGGACAGCTCCGAACCCATTTGACGAAGTTGTTTGCGACCATTTCACGCGACGTACCAGCGGAGTCGGGCGGCGATCCTGAGCGACGCTGGCCGGCAGTCGATCTGGACTGCTGGCAGGTGACGAGCGTTGTCCCGCGGCAGAATGCTGGCGTCCTTTCAAGCTCGAGCTGCTGCGGGACTCGCCAGCTTTGCAGCCATCTGCCGCACGCTGCCGCCGCTATCGTCGGCACAAACGGACTGGTCGATCATCGTTTGCGCGCGTTCGCTGACCGGGATGGTTTGCCCGAAGTGACTGCCGGGCGTGGTCCGATATCAGGACCGCCGGTTGGGTTCTGCCGCATTCGCTCCACCAGCGTGTTGCCGGAATTCGTCCTGCATCGGGCACCCGCTTCTGACCTTCGCCGGATTCCAGACACAGCTACGCACCATGAGCAACCGAACGTCACAGATGGTCGACTCTGTCAGCGCCGCATCTCGAGTGGGTGCGTTGATGCTTTCCGTACTGATCTTCGCCGCCATGTGGGAATCCGACACGCCTGCCGAGCCGCAACAGAACTGGCTGGCTGCCCGCGTCGGTCACAAGCAGATCAGTATCCCAACCGATTCCGTGATCCAGACCTCGCAGCGGACGGAGCATCGCGTCGAACTGGAGTCTCTCGTGCCAGTGTCGTTCTCGACACCTCAGGTCGAGATGGTCAGCGTCACTGGCATCCTGAACGTCGCGAGCCCACTGCCGCCAGAGATTGCTCCGGGTCGGTATCGCATTGTCGACTCAGACGGTTCCGTTGACTCAGTTCTGGTGAATGCCTCGTTGACTGGTTCGCAGCATCCTGTCGAACCGCGTCCGGTCTACACCATGCAGGTCGGCAGCCGGACTCGCTATTTCATCCGCGTCGAATCGCCAGCAACCAGCAGCGTTGCCACCTCTGAAGACCGCCGCGTTCGATAGCACGATTTCGCCGCTCGCCTTCGGATGTCACGAAAATCGCTCAGGGTTTCGACTCGCACGGAGCCACAGCGCCTGTGGCTGACGGCATCCGACGGCATCCGACGTCGAACGATGGTCAGCGAACGTAAAGAAACTCGTTCGACGCGATCAGCACATGGCACAGCGACGTCCAGCTGGCAAGTTGTCTTTCCGTGCCGGCTGGCGAATCTCTTGCCACGAATGCCAGCATTTCCTGCTGCTCATGCTCGAACGGTTGACGGCCAAGGACCTGCTGGTAGAGCCAGGCAAGCCGGTCGGACTCTGACAACCCGCGGTGAGCCAGAGTCTGCCTGGCGAGTTGTCCGGCTGCGTCAAGCACCAGATCGCTGTTGAGCATGAACAGCGCCTGCGGGGCGACGGTCGACGAATTGCGGTTGCCACTGACGGCGCTCGCTTCCGAGTAATCGAAGAGCTGGAACACGTCGTACAGATTGTTGCGAATCACCGGCAGGTAGACCGATCGTCGCGCGGTGTCGTACTTCGTCGGGTCGACGGAGAGGTGATTGAAAACCCACTCGCGGTTGCCGACGGCCATCATCGAGCCGCCCATGCGTCGATCAAGCTGCCCCGAGACAGCAAGGATCGCATCGCGAATCGCTTCGGCTTCCAGGCGTCGAACCGGGAAGTGCCACAGCAGACGGTTCTCCGGATCGGCGGCAGCCGCGGTCGAGTTCGCGGAGTGGCTTCCCTGCTGATAGACGGCCGACCGCAGAATCAACCGCTGGATGTGCTGAATCGACCAGCCGCTCTCGACGAACTCAGCCGCCAGCCAGTCGAGCAGTTCGGGGTGGCTCGGTCGTTCGCCGAGCACGCCGAAGTTGTCAGGGCTCGCGACCAGCCCCGTTCCGAAGTGCCAGCGCCAGATTCGATTGACCATAACGCGCGGCGTCAGCGGGTTGTCGGGACTGGTCAGCCAGCGAGCCAGTTCCAGACGTCCGCTGTTCTGCGGCGAAAACTCGCTGCGTTCGCCCGGCTGGAAAACCTGTGGCACGCGTCGCGGCACGATCTCACCGAGCGTCAGGTGGCTGCCTCGCAGATGCACGGCGACGTTCTGCACGTCGGCTTCTTTCGCTCCCATCGCGGTCGGAATCAGCGCGGCGTTTTCCTTCTCAAGTTCCTTGAGCTGGTTGCGTTCCCGCTTGAGTTGCTCCTGAGTCTCTTTCGGAAACTTCTTTTCGAGGTCCGCGTCCTTCGGTGCCTCAGTGCATTCCGGCAACTCGGCAAGTGCAGCTTCACGAGCTTCAGCGAGGAGAGAGTCGATCTTCTGCTTCTGCTCGGCAATGACCGCGTCATGCTGCGTCTTGCGGTCGAGGTCAGCCGGCATCGGTACTTCGTTCTCCTGCCAGCGAGCGACCTTCTGGAAGTTCTCCATCACGCGCGTGCTTTTGAAGACCCCCGCGAGTGCGTAGTAATCGGTCTGAGCGATCGGATCGAACTTGTGATCGTGGCAGCGGGCACAGCCGAGCGCCATCCCCAGCGCTCCCTTGCCGAGCGAATCGATCTGCTCGTCAATGATGTCCATCTCCATTTTCGCCGCGTCAGGTTCGGCCAGGACCTTTGGCCCCAGTGCCAGGTAACCCGTCGCGATGAGCCGCCGGTTGCGGGTCGCCGCCGCATTTGGATCCGACTCGTCAACCGGCAACAGGTCACCGGCAATCTGCTCGGTCAGAAACTGGTCGTACGGCATTCCCGAATTGAACGCGTCGATCACGTAATCGCGATACCGCCAGGCGTTGCCGTGCGCGACGTTTTCATCGAGCCCGTTCGAGTCTGCATAGCGCGCGACATCGAGCCAGAAGCGGCCCCACCGCTGACCGTAGTCCGGCGAGAGCAGCAGTCGGTCGATCAACCGGTCAACGGCGTCGGGGGACTCGTCAGCGACAAACGCTGCAACGTCTTCTGGCGTTGGCGGCAACCCCGTCACGTCAAACGTCAGACGGCGAATCAGCGTCGTCCGGTCAGTTGGAGTCGACAGGTCGAGTCCTTTGTTGGCCAGCCTGGCGAGAACGAATCGATCGATATCCGTCTGAGCGCGACCGCTGCCATCATCAGCGGGAACAGCAGGACGCTTCACCGGCTGCAGTGACCAGAATTCGCGAGCAGATTCAAAGTCGATCTCTGACGTTCGACGCGGCTGAATCGTCGTCGTCGAATTGAGCCGGTCCGGATGCGGAGCACCGATCTCGATCCAGCGTTTCAGGTCGGCGACTTCCTGTTTCGACAGACGTCCGTCCGGCGGCATCCGCAGATCGTTGTCCTGATAATTGACCGCGACGATCAGCAGACTGCCATTCGGCTTGCCCGGCATCACCAGCGGCCCGCCCTTGCCGCCCTCGGCGATCCCAACCCAGGTATCAACCCGCAGGTCACTCTCCTGCTCATCTGCCCCGTGACAGTCGCCGCACTTCTCGATCAACAGCGGCCGGATCTTCGACTCGAAAAAACTGAGGTCTTCGTCGGAGAACTGGCTCTTCTCCGCCGGCTGTTGCCCGGTGGTCTTCTCGCTGACAGCTTCTTCCGCCGGAAACGCAACAGTTACCAGCAGAAGCTGCAGAGAACTGACGAGGCCAAAGATCGAACGTCTCATCGTCGTTCCTCGAATCGCAAGCAGAACCGTGAACTCGTTTAACGCCCAGCCGCAGGCGCCGGCAACCTCCGACGAAATCATGTAGAAGCCGACGTTTTCAGTCCGGGTGGCCGGGGCAGGACTGAGCCTGCGAAGGAAGCCCCGGAACGTCACTGGTGAAAAGGAACAAACCGGGGCTTCGCTCGTACCTCGCTCCAGCCCCGGCCACCCGATTCTGTTAACCGCCCTTGCGGAAGCAGTACACGTTGGAACTCGTCCGTAGAATCAGGGCGTTCCCTGCAACGGCGGGCGATGCATTGAAGCTGCCGTCGAGTTTGCTCTCCGCAACGATCTCAAACTCGCGCGACGCTTTGATGACGGGAATCTCTCCGTCCTGTGAGAAGAAGTAAATGTTGCCGTCCGCATAAAGTGGCGAGGCCCAGTAGCGGCCCGAAATCCGTTTCGTCCAGATGCTCTCACCGGTGACGGCGTCCAGGCACGAGCAGACGCCTTCGTCGTTCATCATGAAATAGTCTTTGCCGATCAGAATCTGCGAGGGACGTTTCGGCGTCTTCTGCCCGGTTCGCCACGCGACATGAGTCTCCGAGATGTCTCCGCTGCCGTCCGGTCGGATGGCCACCAGAGCGTCGGGGCCGTCGCCCGCGTTGATGTAGACGAGCCCGTTGCCGTACAGCGGCCGGGCGGCTGCGTTCATGCCGCCGTGGTAGAGCGTCCAGACAACGTCGCCGTTCTTCGGATCATAGGCAATCGTTGCTGACGCCGACGGGCTGACGAGCAGGTCCTGACCGGCGACGTCGATGATCTGCGGCGTGCTGTAGGCTTTCTTGCGGTCACCGTTGTCCGTGCCGTAATCGATGTCGCGGTCTTTCTTCCAGACGGTCTCGCCGGTGTGCTTGTTGAGCGCCATGACGAACTGCTTGTCATAACCGTCGAAGCACAGAAACAGCAGATCGCCATAGACCACCGGCGAAGAACCGGGGCCTCGCCAGTGGTCGCATTCGATGTCCCGCCGCTCCCACAGCTTCTCGCCGGTTTCCGTGTCCAGACACGCCGTCCCGTACGCTCCAAAGTGGACGTAGAGGCGTCCCTGCTCAATGTACGGAGTCGGCGAGGCGTAGCTGTTTGTTGGGTGCGTGAATTGAATTTTGTAGACATCGAAGACCTTCTGGTCGCGCAGCTTCCTGCCGGTCTTCAGATCGAGACACACGACCGAAAACGCGAGCGGGTCTTTGCGAGGCGGCACGTCGTTCGTGAACGCTTTGACGGCCGAGACGCCTTCCGGATTCTCGATCTCAGGAGCGTTCGTCATCCAGATCTGATCGCCCCAGACGACGGGAGACGACCACGCGCGCCCCTCGACCGGTGTCTTCCAGACGAGGTCCTTCGAGTCTTCCGCAAACTCAACCGGAAGATTCTTCGCGGAACTGGTCCCGTCACCATGCGGCCCACGGAACTGATTCCAGTAATCCTCGTCAGCTCGAACCGAACCAGCCAGCAGCAGCGTCAACGCCAGAGCAGTCAGTCTCAGCATGAGTTCTCTCGATCGTTTGAGTTCAGCGGTTTTCGAAGCAGCAAAAGCCGACAGTCGCTGAGAGACAATCTATCGAGCGGCAAGAATGGTCGCAAAGTCGACTCACTCTCCGCCGTCACGGACGGGCTGCAAAAGCCGGCTACTTGTCGATCCAGACAGAGATTCCTGAGGGCCGACAACGAAAGGCTCTTCCGTCATTCGTCCCGAACCGTATGATCCTGAACCTGCAGCTTTGCACGCGAATCGTGACACCTGCGTTCCATGAAAGCTCCGATGAAAGACGCATTGCTCAATCGAATCACCAGTGAGCCAGGGAAATGCGGCGGTCGGCCCTGCATTCGTGGCCTGCGGATCCGTGTGCAGGACATTCTGGAAATGCTCGCAGCAGGTACGTCCGATACAGAGATCCTCGCCGACTATCCCGACCTTGAAGCCGACGACATTCGTGCGGCACTGGTTTACGCAGCGGCTTACCTTGATCACAGCGTTGTTACAGCAGAAACCGCAAGAAGTTTCTGATCGATGCCAATCTGCCTCCGGGACTTGTCGACTGGATTGCTGACCGAGGCCACGACGCGCTACACGTTCGCGTTGCACCAGGAGCCGACTCAGACGACGCGTCAATCGTCGAATTCGCTCGGCAACGCGGGCTGACCATCGTGACGAAAGACGAAGACTTCGCGACGCTGGCCACGCTCGACCGCTCCTCGCCGCCGGTTGTCTGGCTGCGACTGGGCAACGCAACCAACGCAATTCTGCGAGACTGGCTGCAGTCCCGTTTCGACGCGGTCATCCGCGAACTCGAACAGGGCTCTCGCCTGGTCGAAGTCGTCTGAGCAGAGCCCGCCGCTTCCGACCGCCTGCATCATTCTGCCCTCAATCATTCTGCCAACTCAGTCTTAGGCAGAATGATCAGGGCAGAATAATCCTGCAGCGCATCGGTGTGTCCGCACAATGCCAGGCCGGCACGGAGTCGCGTTTCGTCAGACTTCGACCTGCTGACCGCCATTGCGCGCGGATTCGAGGCAGGCGTCGAGGACTCGCTGGGTCTTGAGGGCGATCTCCGGCCAGTGGCTGTCGGGCGATCTGCTCAGGGCCAGCCTCGAGAAGTTGCGGAACAGGTTCGTCTCCTGCGCCGTTGCGTGATTGTTCGCGTACTCGTTGACCGTGACCGGTCGAGTGTGCTGCTCCATGTTGAACAGGCAGTTGTTGATCTCGAAGTGGTGATTCGACACCGTGAAGCCGACTTCCGGCCCCATGAATGGCAGCACGAAATCGCGGACGACGGTGTTGCCCTTCGTGCCGCTGATGTGAGCCCACTGCTGATGCTCGGTCAAAAACGAGCAGTAGAAGCCCGCCGAGACGCCGCCGTCGAACAGCAGCTCGCCGGAGAACTCCGTCGGCGTCGGTTCGTCGCTGATGTCGCTCTTGATCGTCGAGAGCAGCCGCCCGGTCACAGCTTTCGGCATCGCGTAATTCATCACCCACAGCGTGAAGCGGATGTTGTACCAGCCCAGGTCGCCCAGGCAGCCGGCTGGCTCCAGAGCACTGCTGACGCGGATGTTGCCTTCCAGGAAATCCTGCGGCGCGTGGAAGCTGAAGCCGGTCGCGATGCGCCGCAACTGCCCGATGCTCGATCCGTCATCGATTGTCTCTCGCAGAGCATCCAGCCGGCGGCTGTGCATGAACATCACGCCGTCCATGAACTGCACGTTGGCGGCTTCGCACGCCGCGACAATCTCTTCGACCTCAGCCGACGTCACGCCGCACGGCTTTTCGCACATGACATGCTTGCCGGCCTGAGCCGCCTTGATCACCCACTCCTTGCGGATGCCGGTCGGCAGTGGGATGTAAACGGCGTCGATGTCATCGCGAGCCAGCAGTTCGTCATAGCCACCGACGGCAGCCGGAGTCGTCGGGTGCGGCACCTGAGTCTGGCACTCGTCGATGTACTGCTGGGCTCGCTCCTGCGAGCGGCTGGCAACGGCGACCAGCTCCGCGTTCTCGGCGTTCAGAATCGAACACCAGTTCTTCCTCGCGATCCCAGCCGTCCCCAGAATCCCCCAGCGGCACACCGTACTCATCGTTGCTTCCTTCAGTGTCGTCGTTTGTTCGTTGGTTGTTGCGCTTCGTAGCCGCATTCGCGCAGAATGCGGGTTCAACAAATGAACGGCCCGCGTTCTGCGCGAACGCAGCTACATAGAGGCCAGAGATTTCAGCAGCTTGCCGCGTCAGGGTGCAACCCGCTGGGCACCGGGAATTTGAGCCCTCGTTCCTACGCTCTGCGTGGGAACGGCGCTTCCGCCGCTCTGCGACGATTCCGGGCGCGGAGCGTCCCAGGCCAGCATTCCCACGCAAAGGGGGGAACGAGAGGTCATTAGAATGCTCGCGTGCTGCGTGCGATTTTGAAGGCAGGAAAATGCGGGGCAGGAATATCGACAGTGTTATGAGAAGGTCGCTGCGACAGATTCAACCCGTCCGTTCGCGCGTGCGATAGCGCAGGCCAGCAGACTTCAATGCACCGGGACCGGGTGACCGACAACTTTCAAAGTCGTCCCGCCATATTCCTGCCACTGCATCTTCCTGCCTTCCTTTGTCTCCGCCAGGTTGGTTGCGGAGTTTCTCCCTTCTCTCTGTATGGAAATCAGCCGTCCGCAGTTCTGTCCGACCGCGACGAATCGTAGACTCCGCAAAACAGCACAGAGGCGGCCACGAAGGAGGCTCGGGCAATGGCGAAGTTTGCAGTGATCCTGGCGGCGGCGGGGCAGAGTTCTCGGTTCGGGGCGAAGTCGCCGCGTGAGAAGAAAGTCTTTCAGGAACTCAAAGGCCGCGCTGTCTGGCTGCGTTCGGCGGAGGCGTTTCAGAACCGCGACGACGTGGCGCAGATGCTGATCGTCGTCTCGCCCGACGATCTCGACTGGTTCCGTGAAAAATTCCAGCCGAACCTGGCCTTCATGGACATCGACGTGGTCGCCGGCGGCGCCGAACGAGCGGACTCCGTACAGAACGCTCTGGCGAAAGTTCGTTCCGACGTCGACTACGTCGCCGTCCACGACGCGGCTCGCCCGCTGATTGTCAGACCGTGGATCGACGAGATCTTCGCCGCCGCGATCGAAACCGGAGCCGCGATTCCCGGCACACCGATCTCCAGCACCGTGAAGAAGGTCACCGACGGTCGCATCGAAAAGACCGTTCCTCGCACCGGCCTGTACGCCGCGCAGACTCCACAGGTCGTCCGCCGCGATCTGCTGCTCGACGCCTACGCCCAGCGAGGCTCGCTGCCCGCCACCGACGAAGCCAGCCTCGTCGAAAACCTCGGCCACCCGGTGAGCCTCGTCGAAGGCTCGCCGCTGAACATCAAGATCACGACCAGGTCCGACCTGAAAATCGCCACCGCCTTCCTCGACCTGCTGCCGAAAGAAAAGACACTGGAGACTCTGCACCCATTCGCGGACGACGGTCTGGACTGGCTGAAGAAGTCGTGATTGGCTTGTCGTCATCTTCTGCCGACACTCTGGAAGCGGATTGTGGTAGGCTCTGAATCCTGTTCACCAACCAGCCTCCAGAACTCAGTGAGTTTCCGATGGTAACGTTTCGATTTCAGGCTGATGTGACCGAAGACCGACGGATCGAGATGGCCGTTCCCGGTGACGTGCCGCTCGGTCGTGCGGAGTTTGTCGTCGCACTCGTTGCCCCTGTGGTTAATGGCGAGCGGCCACCGCGAACAAGCCTGGCTGCCTGGGCCGACGAAAACGCCGAGGACTGGGGCGACCAACTCAATTCGACCGACGTGGCAGGATTCACAGGACGGAGTTTCTGAGTGGCACGCACCGTCTTCCTCGACACGAGTTTCATCATCGCGCTGGAAAACCGCGATGACGCTCACCATCAGCAGGCACGCCAGCTCGACGAGGAACTGCTGCGTGAGGGCGCCACACTTCTCCTTCACGATGGCGTCCTGATGGAAATCGGCGACGGCTACGCGCGGATCAACCGCCGGACAAAGGGGATTGCCCTGTTGAGCCGGCTGACGAACGAGCAGGGCTACCAGATCGACGCCGTGTCATCCGAAGTCATGCAGCAGGCGCTGTCGCTCTATGAATCACGCAGTGACAAAGAGTGGGGCCTGACCGACGGCGTCTCCTTCGTTGTGATGGAATCTCACGGCGTCACCGAGGCCCTGACCGCCGACGTCCATTTCCAGCAGGCGGGCTTTCGGGCTCTTCTGCTGGAGCCCGCCAATTGACCGTCTGCCTCGAATGTGCGCTACAGTCAGTCATTGGCCTCGCGAACGTAAAGATTCGCGAAGTCGACGGCGCCGTCAGCGTCGATGGCGAAGCCTTGAGCGCGTTTCAGGACGCCGAGCTTCAACGTGACGGTGTCGGGCTTGCCGAAGAACGAGAGTTCGACAGTATTGTTGCCGCGGACTTTGCCCTGCAGTCGGGTCCACTTGCCGTCGGCTGCCACGTGCGGCGCAATTCGTTCGTCGCTGGTCGCAATCGTCGGAGCGCTGCCTTTGGTGCCTCGCGGGAAGATCTTCGCCACAGCGCCCTTCGACTTCAGACGGATGTCGACGATGAAGTCGTAGTCGCCTTTAATTTCAGATGCGTCGGAGAAGAGAGGTCCGGCATCTCCGTCGCGGGTGAGCGTCCAGTCGTTGACTTTCCAGGCGGAGGCCGGAGCGGCTCCGCCAGCGGACGTCCAGCCGGAGAGATCGACTCCCGTGTAGATGCTGCGGTAGCCGCGTTCGGCGATGGCGATGTGCTCTGGTTCGATCGGCGTGTCGGGCAGTTCTTTGATGCGGATGTTGCGGTAGTGGACGACTCCGCCTTCGGATTCCAGACAGATGTAGCCCTTGCTCGGTGAGCAGTCCTTGCCGCGTGTCACGACCTCGCCGTTGACGGCCAGCGAGATGTCGCCGTCGCGGCATTCGATGCGATAGTGGTTCCATTCGGGGCTGGGCTTCGAGAGTTCCTTCGTGGGAAACGCCCGGCTGCCGCCTCGGCCATTGATCGGCGTCATCGTTGCACCGTGGATCGGGAAGATGTCGCCGTGCGTCGTGAACCACTTCGCCTTGCCGTAGGCGTTTTCGAGGACCTGAACTTCGATGCCGCGATGGAACGGCACGCCGGGAGCCGTGATGTCGTCGGCCCAGACAAAGACGCCGGCGTTCCCTTTGGGCACCATGTGCCGCCACTCCAGCTCCAGAATGAAGTTCTGGTACATCTTCAGCGTCCGCAGCTCACCAATCGGCTTGCCCGAGCAGATCAGCATTCCATCCTGGACATCCCAGGTGGACGGAGCCGTATTGATCGGTCGCCAGCCACTCAAGTCACTGCCGTTGAAGAGAGGCTTGAAGCCCTCTTCGGCGGCGGCCGCTGGAGATGAAGCAGTTGCGGCGATAATGAGCAGGACGGTAACGGCGGGGAGTGTTCGGAACGGAGTAGGCATGGCGGTGTCCTGAACGGTGATGTGACAAAGTCGAGAAACAAAAACTCGCCGCAATGGCGCTTCGTCGAAGATGCCGACGTCAGGTAGCGGAACGGCGCGAGCCGTCCGGTCTGTGCGGGAATCAGCGGCGGATGACCGGACGGCTTGCGCCGTTCCGCTAAAACAAAAACAGAAGGCAAGAAGTTAACGAAGTTGGGCGGTCAGCCAAGTCGCTGGAGATATTGCTGCAAGGCTCGATCGATTTCGGGCAGGTCGCCGAAGGCCTCACTGAAGTCGGACAGACGTTGCTCAGGCTGATCCCACTGCAGCAGTGGTTTGACGGCGATCTGCTGCAGGTAGGCGTTGAACTCGCGCGGCTTCGTCTTAATCAGAAAGTGCGTCAGAGCCCAGGCTTCGGAGTAGGCGTCGATGGCGGTCTCGGCCCGCGCGAAGCGTGCGTTGCTTTGCAGGAGTGTCGCCAGAGAGTCGGAATCGCGACGTCTGGCGGCGAACTCGCGAAACTGGTTGAGGCGGTTTCGATTGACGCGACCGATCGACCGCCAGCCTCGCCGACTGTTGAGGTCGGGCGTTTCGAAGTACATCGCGATGCCTTCCGTCAGCCAGACGGGATTGTCGGCGTAGCGGCGGTGCATGCCGCAGTTGAACGCGATCTGGTGCGTCGCTTCGTGAACGACGGTCGCCACGCTGCCGGCGTTGCGCTGCACGAGCCGTCGGACCTCGCCGAGCGTTCGGGCATTCGATGCCGCTCCGTCAGCCGTCAGGTCAACGAGCGTTGTCCGGTTGGCTGTGATGAGGAAGTAGCCCTGGCCCTGAGCAGAAGCCGGTGTGCGATCGAACGCGGCCAGCTTCGCGAACTGGTCCCGCGATCTCAGGATGGCCACTGGCAGAGGCAACTCAGGGGCGTGGGTCTCGAAGCCCTGTCGCGACCAGAAGGCTCGGAACGCATCATGCAATCGTTCGAGCATCGCGAGCGTCCAGTCGACGAGCGGCTGGCTCGTGTTCGAGACGGCGACGTAGTGCTCGGAAACCGTCGAGGCCAGCTCGCCGAAGTCGCCGGCCTGGTTGAGTTCTGCGGTCAGCGCGACGCCGAGTTCGTCAGACGTTGACGGTGCGAAGACCTGGCCGAGCGTTGCGTCACTGACAAGTTGCTCGGACGTGACCGTCCAGAGTCGGCCGGCGCGGCTTTCGAGCAGCAGGCCGCCGTCTGCCGCCTGCACGAGAACGCGACCAGTGATGACACGCCTGATTCCGGCTGCGTCGCGGAGGGTGACCTCGTGCAGCGGAGCGTCGTCACTTGTTTCGACCGGCTCCGGGTCGTCAGCTCGCCCGAACTGCGTGGAGCCGAGCATCGTCAGCAGCGTCAACGTTGCCTGGCGGCGGGTCAGCGCGATGGATTCGGAACAGCGTCGACGATCCTTCTCGACGATCCGTTGAGCATGTCGTTTGCGGTGAGCGGACGTTTCGCCGTAGCTGGATTCACAGGGATTCAGATCGCTTGTGTTGTCTGAATTCCTGTGAATCCAGCTACTCGCGAAAGACGCACTTTGGCTCGTTCCAACGCGGCGCGCGGCAACGAGTTCGTGGATCGGACCGGCTGCGTGAGGAAGGTCGTTCGTCATCCGGCCAGCTCCGCTCGGATTTTCAGAGCGACCGTCGGGTCAACCATCGCGGCGGTGGCCATGTGGACGCATTCGGCGCCGGCGTCGAGGTACGCTCGAACGTGGTCGGCAGTCGCGGCTCCACCAACGCCGATGAGTTTCGGGCCGCGGCCTCGTTCGCGGATCAGGCGGGCGAACAACTGCGTCTGGGCCAGTGAAGCTTCGAACGTTGCCGCGCCACAGATGCCGCGTTTCTGGCCGTCGAACAGGAGCCCGCCGTCGGCACCTCGAATCGTCGCGGCGACGCTGTTGGTCATGGCCAGTGCCGTCGCTGGCTGCAGCGCGTCGAGCAGCGCGGCCGCTTCTGACTCTGCCGTGACGTGGCCAATCTTGACGATCAGCGGTGTCTGCCCGACGGCGTCGCGAACGGCCTGCGTGACGAGACGCGCGTCGGCGGGTTGCTGATAAAGCTGCCCGTCACAGGTCGAGACGTTCGGGCACGAGTAGTTGACCTCGACCGTGTCTGCTCCAGAGTCGACGGCCCACTTCGCGCACTGCGCGTAATCGCTGGCGAGATCCTCGATCGACCACTCAGGCTGAACGGTGCCGACGACCGAGACATTGAGCAGCTTATCGGCGGCGAGTTTCTGCCGGGTCCGTTCGATGTCGGCTCGCCACCTGTCAGGTTCCTGAGAAGGCATTCCGAAACTGACCGCCCAGCTGCCTGGCATGGTTGAGGCGACGGGCAGTTCGAGTTCGCCGCCGTGCAGCGGTCCGGTCTGAACGGGCACGAGGTTCGGCAGGGGGTAACATTCGCGAAAGCCGCTGCGGACCGTCTTGTAGGTCAGCACGTCAAAACCCAGGGCCGCGTAGTAGAGAATCCAGTCGCCGTTGAGCAGTGGCCCGGCCGGCATCCCGAGTGGCGAGGCAGCTTTCAACCCGCAGAACGTCCAATCGCCCGGCACTGCCGGCACGTCGCAATCAATCGGTTGCGGCGAGTGCGCGTAGTTCCAGGCGTAGTCGCGCGAGACATCGTAGCGGGCAGCAGTGTCGACGGGGTTTGTCATGAGCATTCCAGGATGCAAAGGCTGTCGAACGGCGACGGAGCACTGCTCAAGATGGGCAGAGGCGCTGCGGGGTGACAGCCGCCGAGTTCAGAGTGAGACGCGAGCTTTCTGCCCGACATCGTGCGGCGCCCCGATCATGCGGCAATCCGAATTGCCTGCGTCCAACGACGACGACAGCCCCAGCGCAATAAAACAGGCCCGCCATCGCGCAACACGATGACGGACCTGCTGGTTGAGAAAATCGAAGCTCACACTCAACTGCCAGTCGCGATTCCCGGAGTGCCGTCGCCTGGCGTCCCGGCGCATCCTGCACCGTGTTGAGTCGTTCGGCTAAGCGCCCACCGAACCGAGGGCTTCACGTTTCATCAGACGAACTCAATGACAAACCGGCCCGATGAAATCCTGTCAGCCTGCGGCCGAGGGCGACAGAGCCGGAGCCGCGCACGTCGGTTTGCACGGTGCGGCACATGTTGGCGCCTTCGGAGCACAGGCCGGCGCACACGGAGCCGCACACGATGGCGGGCACGCCGGCTTCATCGGACACGCACAGCTCGGCTTGGCCGGAGCAGCACATGACGGCTTGGGAGCACAGCAGGTCGGCTTCGGACAGCAGTCGTGGCCCAGCTTCGGCAGATTCAGCTTCGGCATGCAGAGTTTTGGCATCTGCAGCTTCGGCATGCAGAACTTCGGCATGTTGAGTTTGGGAAGCTCAAGCTTCGGTAGACTCATCTTCTTGCAGCAGGGCTGCGGGGGGCAGCCGCAGTCGCCCGCCTGAGCCGACATCGCCAGAGACGAGGCGAGCGCGATTGCGAGAGCGGTCACAGTCAACTTCTTCATTGATTGATCTCCATAAAGAGGGGTGATACAGCAGCCTTGACCACCCAACTCTACGACGCGGTTCCACGATGCGAGCGGAAAGTGCGCGAGATTCAGCCAGTTGGCACCGCAGACGAGTACGTCGCCCGTGTCACGCAAAGTCTGCTCGCACTGCGTTCTGGACTCGCGACGAAAAGCGTCCGGTCTCGAAGCGTCGAGCCGGTCAGGCAAACTTCACGGGCACGTTCGAACCTGTCGCCGCGTTCGCGCACAGCTCGGGCCTGATGCAGCGCTCAACAACGAAAGTTGATGCTCGCTCTGATCAAATGCCGCCGCCTGTGCGCAGACGGGTCTCTCCGCAGACGGGAGCTCTGATGTGCGACTGACAGTTGCGATCAGTCTGCGGCCGTGCGACCGCGATGGAGCACACGATGCGCGAAGTCGAGCAGCCGGTCATCGATCCGCCAGGAGCGCGTCACCCTGGCTCCGTCGATCGCGACGCTCAACGACGATCGGGCTCCGGGCGGTTCTCCGCCGTCGAAGAAGCCCGCTCGAGCCAGATCGACGATCAACAACTCGACCTGTTGCCGAGGCACGATGAGTTCCCGGACTTCAGAAGCGGACTCGGCACCAGTCCCCGTTGACCCTGTCTGGACTTCGAGAGTCAGTCGAGCTTCTTCAGGTCGATCGGAAGCGGCAGGGCATTCGATGGTCAGTCGCGCGGCCCGAGTTCGATCCAGAAGCTGAGTTTCATCCGGGATCGGTTTCGCGGGCGGGGCATCCTGCGATTCCTCCGTTTCGGCGGCGACAGGCTGAATGACAGCAGAATCGTCAGCGGGCGAAGCGGCTTCAGACTCGCCAGCAAACGTTCGGTCGAGATGCATGTGGGCCGTGGGAATCTCGTACTCGGCAGAGAAGCGTTCGAAGGCCGGCGCTCCCGACTGCGTGAGTTCGAGCGTCCTTGTCGTTCGGCAGCCAAACGGCGCCGTCGCCGCGATCAACAGCATGACTGTGAACGTCAGAAAACGAGACACGCGACTCTCCGGAAACCTGACGCGACGGGGCAGTGAACGCTGGCAGCTGTTGCGACCACTGACCGTTGTTGAGACATCACGAATTCAGAAGTCGACTCTGAAAAGAGAAGCCCGACAGCGTGATTCGAGGCACGCCGTCGGGCTTTGAGTCGGCCACCGGCCATGCAGAGATCAGCTATCCAGGTCGGCCAGAATCGCCGCCGACAGCGTGAAGTTCTCGTCGATTTCGTTCGGGCCACCATCAAGCACATCGTTGCCCTGATTGCCGGCGAGAGTGTCGCCGCCAATGTCGGCATTGCCGCGAACGTCGTCGTCGCCGTCACCACCCAGCACGATGTCATCGCCGGCTTCGCCGAACAGCACGTCGTTGCCGTCGTGGCCGAGAACGGTGTCGTTGCCGTCGCCGCCCTGCACCGTGTCGTGCCCATCGCCGCCGGTCATCAGATCGTTGCCGGCATCGCCCGTGATGAAGTCATCGCCGTCGCCGCCGTTGATCGTATCGTTGCCAGCATTGCCCGTGATGAAATCGTTGCCGTCACCGCCACGAGCCCGGTCGTTACCATTGCCGCCCAGCAACGTATCGTTGCCGGCACCGCCGTCGAGTGTGTCGTTACCGGCCATGCCGACCAGTGAATCGTCGCCCGTGCCACCGATCAGCGAGTCGCTGCCGTCCTGGCCGGCGATCGTGTCGTTATCCGCGCCCCCGTCGATCAGGTCGTGCGCGGCCCCGCCTTCGATATCGTCGTTGCCACTGCCGCCGAAGATCAGGTCGGCACCGCCATGTCCGTCGATGCGGTCGTTGCCGTCACCGCCGTCGATCGAGTCGTTGCCGGCCCCGCCGTGGAGAATGTCACGGTCGGCTCCGCCGTTGATCTGATCGTCGCCAGCCATGCCGCGCAACGTATCGAGTCCGTCACCACCGTTGATGATGTCGTTGCCGTCGCTGCCGGTGATGTCGTCGTTGCCGCCTTCACCATTGAGTACCAGGGCCGCTGCGCCGATCGTCGCACCATTGGCAGAGATGATGTCCGCTCCAAATCCGCCGGCGATCTCGACCGTCATTCCGTCGGCGCCGGTCAGGTCGTTGATGGCGATCAGGTCATCGCCGCCCCGGCCGTTGACGATCACGCGATTGATCGACGGATCGATCTGCACGGTGTGCCCGCCTGCCGTCACTGCAACTCCGCTGCCAGTGGCCGGCGTGCCGACCGTAAAGCTGTCGGTGGCTCCCGTGCCGCGAAGTTCAACCGCATCGTTACCGGATTCGGCGGTGTACCGGTCACTGCCTTCGTCGATATCCCAGAAGATGGTGTCGTCGCCCACTCCGCCATCAACCGTGTCACGAGACCGGCCTCCATCGATCAGGTCGTCACCGGCACCTCCGTTGATCAGGTCGCCGCCGGAATCGCCGAGGATGATGTCGTTCCCTTCGCCCCCATCGATCACATCATTGCCGGCGTTGCCACGAATGAAGTCGTTGCCGGAGGTCACGATCGCGCCGATCTCGCTGTCACCGAAGATCGTATCGTTGCCGCTGTTTCCGGTGATCAGGTCATCCGCATCGCCACCCTCAATGTGATCAGCCCCGCCGCCACCGCGAATCGTGTCGCTTCCAGTCTCACCGAGGATGAAGTCGTTGTGGTTGCCGCCGATGATTGAATCATTGCCGCGACCGCCCGAAATGATGTCGTGTCCGTCGCCGCCATGAATCGTGTCGTTCCCCGCGACGGCGCTGAGCGAGTCGTCTCCAGTGATCACGTCCGGACCGGAACCGCCTTCAATAAAGTCGTCACCGTTCTCACCGGAGATCACATCGGCGCCGGACTGGCCGTCCATGCGGTCGTCGCCGTTGCCGCCGAGCATCACGTCACGGCCTCCGCCACCGGAAAGCGTGTCGTTGCCATTGCCGCCATCAATCGTGTCGTGGCCGGCACTGCCACGCAGTGTGTCGTCGCCTTCGAATCCGCGAATGTTGTCGTTGCCATTTCCGCCATCAATGAAGTCCGCGTCGGAACCGAGAAAGCCGGGAGTGTCTCCCTGGATATCGTCGTTCCCGTCGCCGCCATCGATTGTGTCGGAGCCGACCGAGCCATCGATCGTATCGTGACCGTCTCCGCCGACGATGTTGTCGTCGCCAGCGCCGGCGTTGATATTGTCGTGACCGTCTCCGCCGATCACGGTGTCGTTGCCCAGGCCACCGTTGAGCACGTCGTTGCCGTCTCCGCCGTCAATTCGGTTGGCGCCGTTGTTACCCGAGATGATGTCGTTGCCGTCGCCGCCGAGCAGCGTGT
>Ga0209273_10001365_pt1 | contig 22304 bp, 4 predicted proteins | sample tdAd471_FD_187126 | JGI IMG/M metagenome (GOLD analysis project Ga0209273, IMG submission 187126) | Marine sediment microbial communities from the Atlantic coast under amendment with organic carbon and nitrate - tdAd47.1 (SPAdes)... | ecosystem: Environmental > Aquatic > Marine > Coastal >...
ACCGGAATCACCTGGTCGCCATCAACCGTCGGTTCATCGACGCCAGTGACGATGACCGTCTGCGGCTGATCCCAGTTCATCGGCGTGAACGTCAGCGTCGACTTGTCGACACTCACTTCGCCGGTATCCGTCGACGTGACACTCAGCGTGACATTCGTCAGCGGGCGGTCCCGCAGAACGACCGTAAACGTGTCGGTCGTCCCGGATTCAGCGACCTGGCTGTTGCCTGCCGACTCAACAATGTCGAACGCTGCAACTTCATCATCGAGGTTGGTAAACGTGACGCTCCGTCCGGGAGTTTTTGTCGGATCGTTAAACGCCGGGTCGGTTGTCAGGCCCGAATCGATGGTCACTGAGAACACCGAGGTGATGTCACCGTCGACATCAATGTCATCAACGCCGCTGATCGTCACGGTCTGTGGCGTATCCCAGTTGTTCGAATCGAACGTCACCGGCGAGGACATGGTCTGCCCTTCCGTGGCGTCGGTCGGGACGATGTTGAACGTGACCTGAGTTCCCGGCAGCGGCCGGGCATCAAGAACGATCGTAAACGAGTCAGTCTGCGTGCCGTCTTCGCTGACGGTCAGGACACCGCCGGGGGCTCCCAGCAGATCGACCGTGAATCCGGCCGTGTCGTCGTCGAGCGTTCGCACGTTGACGGTCTGAGGCGAGACCATCGTCGGCAGGGCTGCCTGATCGGGATCCAGAAACGCCGGAGCGTCCGTGTTGTCCGTGTCGACCGCAACGGTCAGCGTCGAATCGATGTCGCCATCGTCGAAGAGGTCATCAAGGCCGGCAACGTTCACAGTCTGCGGCATATCCCAGTTGCTGCTGTCGAACGTCAGCGAGGCCGTCGCACTGACTTCAGACGGATCGCTCGGCGTAATGCTGAGCACAACCTGCGTTCCCGGAATCGGTCGGGCGTTGAGCACGACGGTGAACGAGTCTGTCAGGATTCCATCTTCGGTCACGGTCAGCGTTCCGGCGGGAGCGGAGTCCAGCAGATCGATCGTGAAGTCTGCCGTGTCGTCATCAGTCGTCGTGACATCAACAAACTGGTCCGGCGTCTTACCCGGATCCTGGAACGCCGGGTCGGTTGTCATCCCGTCGTCAACAGCCACCGTGACCTGCGAAACAATGTCACCGTCGTCGAACCGGTCATCAACGCCGGTCACGGTGATCGTACGCGGAATTGACCAGTTGTTCGTGTTGAACGTGAACGAGGCCGGGGTGACCGTTGCTTCGCCGGTGTCCCCGGAGGTGTAGGTCACGACGACCACCGTCCCCGGCAGCGGCTGAGCATCAAGACTGATAATGAAGGTGTCAGCCGTCCCCGATTCCGCAACGCTGACCCCATCCAGTTCGTCGATCGACACACCCGCCGTGTCGTCGTCCAGCGTGAGCACGTCGACACTCTGCGATGCCACAACGCTCGGAGGATCACTCTGATTCGGATCGAGATAGGTCGGCGACGTCGTTCGCAGAAGATCGACAGCCACCGTGATGGTCGAGGCGACATCACCTTCGTCAAAGAAGTCATCAACACCGTTCACCGTGACAGTCTGCGGCATGTCCCAGTCGAATTCGTCGAACGTCAGGAACGTGGCCACATTCGCTTCCGAAGTGTCGTTCGCAATGAGCGTCAGAGTGACCTGCGTCCCGGCTTCGGGCTGGGCATTGAGCACAACGGTGAAGGTGTCGGTCAACGTTCCGTCTTCGGAAACCGTCAGCACGCCGCCAGATACCCCCAGCAGGTCGATCGTGAAGTTCGCCTCGTCATCGTCAACCGTGAGAACACTGACGTCCTGAGACGCAATCGCGGTCGGGGTTCCCGCCTGATTGGGATCGAGAAACGCCGGTGCCGTCGTGTTCGCCGGATCGATGGCCACCGTCACGGTCGACAGCACATCTCCCTCATCAAGGAAGTCGTCGACACCGATCACGTCAACCGTCTGCGGCATGTTCCAGTTGTTCGTGTCGAACGTCAGCGACATCGTCGTGCTGACTTCGGTCGAGTCGTTGGGAGTAATCGTCAGCACGACCTGCGTGCCGGGAATCGGCTGAGCGTTCAGGACGACGGTGAACGTGTCGGTCGTCGTCGTTCCGTCCTCGCTGACAGTCAACGGCCCGGACGGAGCGGCATCCAGCAGATCAATCGTGAAGTCCGCTTCGTCATCGTCGGTCGTCACGACGTCAAACGTCTGAGCCGCCACCGCTGGGGGCGAAGCTCCCTGATTCGGATCGAAATACGCCGGGGCCGTCGTATTCGCAGTGTCGACAGAAACCGTAATCTGCGACGCCACATCGCCTTCGTCAAAGAAATCATCGACACCGGTGACCACAACCGTCTTCGGCATGTTCCAGTCGAATTCGTCGAAGCTGACGGACACCGGAGTGCTGACTTCCGTTGAGTCGGAAGGCGTAATCGACAGGACAACGACCGTCCCGGAAATCGGCTGCGCGTTGAGCACGACAGTGAAACTGTCCGTCACCGTCGTTCCGTCCTCGCTGACAGTGAGGTCGTTACCCGGAGCGCCGAGCAGGTCGATCGTAAACCCGGCTTCATCATCATCGGTCGTTGTCACGGTAACGGATTGCGACGCGACGGCTGCCGGAGCGGCTCCCTGATTGGGATCCAGAAACGCAGGGGCGTCCGTACTCATCGTGTCGACCGCCACAGTCAGCGTCGACATCACGTCGCCTTCGTCGATGAAGTCATCAGCCCCAGTGACAGTGACCGTCTGCGGCGTGTCCCAGTTGTTCGTGTCAAAGGTCAGAGACGAGATCGGGCTGACTTCCGTCGCATCGTCCGGAGTTACCGAGATGACGACCTGCGTACCGGGAATCGGCCGGGCATTCAGCACGACCGTAAACGTGTCCGTCAGCGTCGTGCCATCTTCGCTGACGGTGAGCACGTTCCCCGGAGCCCCCAGCAAATCGATCGTAAAGTCCGCCTCGTCGTCATCGATCGTCGTCACGTCGATCGTCTGATCGGGAAGATCCTGGAACTCCAGCTGATCGGTGAGGCCGTCATTGACGGTCACCGTCAGCGGCAGATTCAGCATGTCGCCGTCGTCGAAATCGTCGTCAACCCCCGTCACCGTCACAGTGACCGGCGTGTCCCAGTTCGAATCGTCAAACGTGATCTGCGGCAGATCGAGCGTTGCCTCCGCGCCGTACAGGCCGTCCTGAATCGACAGGTCCAGCGTCACGGCCTCGCCGGGGAACGGTGAGGCATCGAGCACCACAGTGAACGTCGCCGAGTGCATCGCCCCTGCCGCTTCGGTCACGGTCAGAGCCGTTTCAGACAGCGTGACCCCGGCCACGTCGTCATCCGTTGTCGTCACATCAACGGTCTGATCAGGAGCCCGCCCGGCCTCATTGAAGCGACGGTCGGTCGTCATCCCCGTATCGACAGACACCGTAACGATCGATGCGATGTCGCCGTCGTCGAAATCATCATCGACGCCCTGAACGGTGACCGTTTGTGCGACGTTCCAGTTCAGATCGTCAAAGACAAGCGATGAGACCGGCATGGCCATCGAATCGAGCAACTGGACTTCACCGCTGTTGCTCGGCGTGACCGTCAGCACAACGACGTCTCCCGCCAGCGGCTGGCGGTCGAGAACAACTGTGAAGGTGCCTGTTGTCCCGCCATCTTCCGAAACAATGATCGGCGCGGCACTGGGGACGACGTCGAAACTGTTGTCCGGCGTGATGGCCGGGATAATGTCGATGACGATGTCGTCGACAGCGGTTGCCGCCGGGCTGCCTGTCGGCAGGTTGAAGTTGCCCAGATCGCTGGTGGTCACCGTGACGCGGGCATCATCGATCGTTGTTGGGCCAGCACCGAAATAGGTTTCTCGCGGCGTGAAGACCAGCCCGTCGAGGACGGCGTTCAGATTCGGAATCGTGCCCGTGATGATGATCGTCGTGTCTTCGATGCCGTTGACCATGGCGTCAGCACCGCCATCGGCCATCGTCATCCCGTCATCACTGATGCTGCTCAGCGTGACCAGCGATCCGAAGCCGGCGGGCAGCGACAGAGTGCCATCGCTGCCGCCCGAGAGCGTGGACACCGACAGGATGACTTCCAGTTCGTTGCTCCCAAGGAATGAATCCGGGTCGTCAACGGTGATTGTGTTGCCGTTCGCTGTTGAGAACGTCAACGACGTGGGGAACCCGGCGGCGGTGTCGCTCTCGTCGACTTCCTGAGCGACCGGGACCATGTTCTCCGGCGGGTCATTGGTCCCGTCCGTGACAACAATGTCGAACGCGACGGTTCCGTCAGACTGATTCTGAACCAGCGGATTGGCGGCGAAATCCAGAATGCCGGACGCCACAGAATTATCAACGGTCAGCCGATAGCGGGCTTCCGACGGGAACGTCGTCACCGACGTGAAGATGGCCTCGTTCGTGTTTGCGTTATAGACGAACGTGTAATCGACGAAGTTCTGCAGTGTTGTCGTTCCCTGCTTCGTCGTTTGCGTCAGCCGGAACTGGCTGCCGGTTGAACTGACGGTCGAGTCGTCAATGCCGATGCCGCCGTCAAAGAGCTGCACAACGATCTGGCTGAACAACCCTGGGTTGTCAACGTGGACACTGGTAGAAAGCGGATCGAGGTCCACGAGACCGCCGTCTTCCGGAACGGTCAGACGAGCGACGCCGCCCACAAAGTCAGCTCGTTCGATGGCTCCCAGGTCGTTGAAGACTTCGCCACCCAGACCGGACGGCACCTGCGTCGGATCGTCGACACGCAGCTGGCTGTACAGGTCGCGGTTCGGCGACACGGCGTCAGAATTCGGAATCCCCGCCTGATTTTTGAACGACACATAGGTCGGACGGTCAGACAGGCTGCCCAGCGAGCGGTCGACGGCCTGCGCTCCATCGGCCAGGTAGAAGTTCCGCGCCCCGACATTGACGAACAGCGGATTCGAGGCCGGGTCGTTAATGGAGTTCTGGCCGGCAACACCGTTTGCGTTATTGCCGTGGAAGAACGTCCGGTTCACGACGGGAGCCGGACCGGTCGAATTGTTGACAATCGCGGTGTCGGTGTTGGCGATCAGGTTGTTCAACAGCGTCGGGCTGGCGAAGTCCTGAATCAGAATGCCGACTCCATTGGCGTTGGCTGTCGAGTACGCCTGGCTGTCGGCACCGAAGATCGTGTTGTTGATGATCTTGCCGAACGGAACCGCTGAGGCCGGGTCGGCCGCGTTGCCTGGCGAGTCGGGATCGCCGCCGAACTGAATTCCCGTGTTCGCGAAGCCGGTGATCAGGTTGTTGGCGATCGTCACGCCGGGCGCCAGCCGCTGAGCATTGTTCTGATCGAAGTTGATTGGCGAACCGGGTGTCGCGAAGTTGCCGACCGTCGTTCGCGGTGCTGCCGTGACCAGAATCGCCGTATCCGCCACGTCGCGGATGATGTTGTTCTCGATCTGGAAGTGCCCCTGCTGCCGCTCGACATTCCGGTCGCCACGGATGAAGGTGCCGCTGAGCCCCTGAAAGACGACATTGTCAATGAACACGCCTTCGAGCATGTCATCAACGGGCATCGTCGAAGAATCAGCGCCGTCCTTCGTGTAGACGAAGAAGATCGTGTGCGTCCCCGGCTCCAGAGTAATCGTCTGATGGACAAAGTCCGTCGTTGATGTCCCGGTCTGGAACGTTGGCCCGCCTTCGCTGCCAAGTTCGTCGACAAAGATCTGGAAGAAGTCGCCCGAGTCGGCATTCAGCTTGTAGTCGAATTCAAACCTGCTGGTCGTGACGGTGACCTGCATGACCGTCGTCTGGTTGGCCCCGATCGGCCCTGAGCGAGCGGCGAAGGTACCGTTCGACACTGTCTCGCCGCTGGAATGCGCGACGGCAGTGGCGGCCTGTCTGACAAAGCCAATCGTGTTCCCGAACAACACCTGGCCGCCCATCGGCTCGTCACCCACAAAGAAGACAAACTGCCCCGACGGGAAGATCGATGCATCGGCGACAGTCAGTGTTCCGGTCAGCCCTGTTCCCAATGCGCCTGAGAGAATCGTCGTCGCCCCTGATGCCTGGGTCGGCTGAACAGACCACGGAGAGTTGCTGTTCGTACCGTTGGCGATCCAGCCAATCGCTGGATCAAATCCAAACGTCGCCGGGTCGGTGTCTCCCAACTCAAAACCGTCCATGACGGCGCCGCTGAACAAGTCGCCAATCGTCTGCGGTAGTTGCGGAGCCGGATTGAATGTCGACGTCATTGAGAAAACGCTGGTCGTTCCGGAAATGTGCCGAATGTTGGGGTCGAACGTGCTGGAGACCACGATCTCCGGGTCGGTCGAACTGGCGTTGCCGGCGAACTCGAAACCGCGGCGGACTTCAACCTGGTAGTCGCCAGTGAGAATCTCCATCGGCAGCATCAGATCCGGATCAGGCTGCGGCACGGTGAAGTACCCCTGATCCGCCGCGGCTGCCGTGATCATCTCGCCGCGTTCCGACCAGCCGATGATGATGTCGTCGATGTAGAAACCTTCGGAGTCATTGTTCTGAGCACGCGTGTAGCTGTTGGTGTTGTTCGTCAGCCGTCCGAAGCCATCGGACGTTGAAGCCAGGTCACCGTCATTGGTTGTGAACCCGCTTTCGACAATCGTGCCGGCCGTCGAGAAGTCGACGCGCAGTCTGACACCGGACATGCCGACAAAGTCCGACAGGTCGACTCGGGCCTGACGCCACACACCTGAGTTATCAAACAGTTCCTGCACTTCCTGCCGACCGTCCTGATTGTTGGCGAGGTCGGAATGCGACGCGAAGAACGGCAACTCGCTGTTGTCGTCACGCGGTGAGTTGTTCGTCGCCAGCAGCGACCAGGTGCGACCACCGTCCGTGGAAATGTGCACACGGGCCGCATCATTGAACGAACCGTCCGGGTCACCGGCCGAGTCGTTCTGAGTCTCCAGGAAGTAGTTGAAGTACAGCGTCGGCCGGTCGCGATTCGACTCAGTGCCGGTATCCGAGATCAGATCAAACGGCTGAGTCAGCAGGCTGCCGAGTGCGCCGCCGGGCAGGTTGTAGTTGTTGCCGATGCTACCATTGCTGGTCAGGTCGCGCTGGAACTCACGGTCAAGAATACCAAGCTGCGTGCGAGCATCGTCGTAGTTGAGATACTGATTGGTGTCATTGTCGACGTACTGTTCCAGACCAAAGTATAGGCTGATCCCACCCTGCTGCTGGTTCAGTGTGTAGTCGTTGCCGGCCGGGTCCGTGTGGCTGACGTCCTCGTCACTGGGCGTGCGACTCAGGTCGTAGGCAGGATTGATTCCATGTCCTGGCACATCAGGCGCTCCGCGACGAGTCGTCGGGTGCCACAGGTTGAAGTCGAGATTCGAAAACGCCAGACCAGTCGCGTTCATGCGTCCCGTCGACACAGTGAACTGATTGCGAATCCCATCGCCGCCCTGGATCGGATTGCCCGAACCGTCCATCGGATTCGACACAGCAAATGTGGCTCCGCTGACCATGCCGGTATTGTCAACCGTCAGCAGCGAAACAGCCTTGTCCTGATAGAAACCCTGAAACTGGATCTGGAAGTTCCCACCAGCAATGGTTCCTGTGGAAGTCAGGTCACCTGCCGCAAAAATCGGAACATTGTTCATCGTGTCGCCGAGGCGGTCGAGGGGCCGAATCGCCCGCAGCGCAGCAAGAATGTCAGCTTCCAGAGTGCCCGACGTCGGGTCGATCGGGTTTGTCGGGATCGCTCCGTAAAGATCGCTGTTGAAAGTGAGCGTAAATGTGTCACCAGCCATCGGAGTTCCTGTGACAGCGATCGCCTGAACTTCGTTGTCGCTGCCAAACGCGTTCACGGGGACAATGCTGCCCATTCCGTCCGGCCGGAAGGCGACAAGCTGGCCCGACTGATTGATCGTAAACATCGTGTTCTGCAGCGTGCCGGTTGAGAACAACCCACCGTGCAGGTTCTGCGGCGCTAGTGCGAGGCCGCGGAAATCAACGTCCGTCAGACCAAAGCCCGCGGTGTCGTTGTTCAGGAAATCGTATACCAGCGTGGCAGTACCGGTCGTCGGACTGATCGAGAGCAGCTCCCCGCGATTCGTGATGCCATATAGCGTTCCGCCAGTAAACGTGTCGAACGCCAGGCCTGTGACGTTGCCATTGATGACTCCGTTGGTGACATCATTGACACCACCACTGGTCGTAGCGCCGCTGACACTGCCACTGGCCGTCACGTTGTTGTTAGTAAGTTTCGCCGCCTGGACAAGGCGTTTAGCCGTAGCGTGCCCGTTGATGGCAGCGACGACCTGGTCAGCATTGCCTCCGTCATCGACCTGAACGTTGATCGTGCGGGTCGCGAGGCTGGCGCTTGTGACTGTCGCGCCGGAGCCATTCGTGACGCGAGTCATATTGATGGTGATTCCGTTACCGTTCGTGCCGGGGGCATGTGCTTGAACCAGGATGTTTGTTGTATTTGGCGTGCCGGCGTTATCTGTGACGGAAATGGTCGCTGTTGCGTACGTCGTTCCCGCATACTGGATATTTGCAAAGCCTGTATCGTTACTCGAATTGCTGATGGCGCCTGTGTCGGGATTAAACCGGTAGAGCTTCGAGTTGCGGAGACCGTCGGCAGTGCCGTCAATCGAGCCTGTCGGTGTCGAACCTTCATTTTCAAAGACAGAGTAGAACCCTTCGTAGTATCCGGCACTGGCTCCCGGACCATTGCGACGGAAAGTGACTGCCCCCACGTCATCCGTAAGCGTCAGGTCATCCAGATCATTGTTTGTATCGATGCGAGGAGCAGTCTCTCCGGGTACACCATCCGTACCCACCGTCGAGAGAGCCCCAGTCGCGGGGTTGACCATGACAAGGCGGCCAGCGGTGTTGTTTGTGTTGTTGACTCGCTGATAGCCATACAGCACGCCGTCTGACCGCATGACAAGGTCCGCCATCCGATCGCTACCGGCCGTCAGATCGTTATCAATCAACTGAACCTGCTGGCCGAACAGGGCATCGTAGGCGTAGAGCTGATCGGTGGTCGAAATAAACAGCGGCACGTCGGCGAGGTCAAAGGCGCGGACATTCGTGGACAGCGACTGCGTGCTGGTGATGTCGAACAGCCCGTCCGTGTGCGCCGGATCGACCTGAGCGCCGGTGGAGGCGTAGCCCTGGAAGCCGATGTGGTCTTCGATCAGACGAGTGACCGAATTCACTGGCTCAAGCCGTACCGCGCTGTTAGTCGCTCCGGATTGGTAAGTCTGGTTCAGCTGCCGGTTCAGCCGGCTGTTAGAACTGACGGCATAGTAGTAGTCCGTCGTCGTCCCCGGCGTCCCGGTTGGCAACATGACCGGGCCAATGTACGGATCCAGAAAGCCCACCGAGCCGCGCGTCAGGTCATCCAGGTCACTCGCGTTGCCAGTGGCCGGACGATCGTCCTCAACATTCGACTCACGACCGATCAGAATCGGAACGCCGTTGCCGTCGTAGACGATCAGCGTCGTGTCACCACGCGTCAGACCGTCAGCGTAGTCGACGTCGAAGACCGTCGACCATGTTTTCGGACCGCCGCCCGGCCCGCCGGGAACGGGCGAGTTGACACCAGGAATGACCTGAATCGAGTTGCCGAGCTGTGTGAGCGCGTAGTCGGTGTTGAACTGGAAGAAGTCAACGTCGGTGCCAGCACTCAGCGTTCCACCAGCGGTCAGGACGTTCTTGTCGGATTCGAGCAGGTTGCCCAGGTCCTGCGCACCGCCGGTCGAGTTGTTGTTCTGTGTGGTCTCGATCGATTCGGTCAGCAACGGCGAATGAGCCGGCAGGCCGATGACTTCGATCCCGTTGGTCGCGTAGCGGATATCGGCGTAACGGACGACGGAACCAGGCTTCTCGTCGACTTGGCGCGTGCGGATCTGGAGCGTGTATTCGCCACGTGTCAGTCCCTGGTCGATCAGTCCGGGATCAGCGACTTCGCCAGCCGTCGCCTGGTTGCTGCGAACGCGGACGAAGTACGTTCCGACAGCACCAGCAGTACCCGGCAGGATCACCCGGAACCCGGTGTCATATGGATTGAAGGTGTAGAAGTCCCCGCCCAGATAATCGTGTTCGGTCAGCGGGTTGGCGGTGGAGATGCCCGACGACAGGTCGACCGACTGAGTTGTGTGGTTATAGCGTGCTCCGGCGACGAGCGTCCCGTCGGCGAGGATCACTTCGACGACCGGGTCAAGTGCGGCGCCACGAGTGCGGTCGAGATCGATCCAGACCTGGTTTCCGGCTGTCGCTTTGAAGCTGTACAGGTCGACGTCGCCGGGATCGTCCAGACTGATGTAGCCCTGAATCTCGAAGCCCAGCGGACGATTGTCGTCTCCGTCGGCACGGACATTGGTGTCGATGGCCGTCAGGTCGCCGGGCGTCGGCCCGGTGATGTGCTGCGGTGCCAGCTCGCCGAGAAACTGCGCGTTTGATGGGTTGTTATTACTCTCAATGCCCCGGTTATTGGCATCTTCAGTTTCGAGCACGACGCGCACGTTGCGATCGTTACTCTTCTCAGTAAACCGCAGCCCCCGCCAGTCTCCAGCCGCGACACTCGATCCTGAGACGGCCCCGGTCACGGCATTGACGATCGCCGCGCTGACTTCGCCAGCGCTGTCGGTGTCGACCTCGAAATACAGCGGGTTCCCCAGGCCATCGACGGCCCCGGTCAGTGTCGCCAGAGCTTCGAGCGGCTCGCGATAGCCCGAGAAGCCAAACAACGGCAGTTCGCCAAGGCCAATCACTTTGATCCCTTCAGAGACCAGTGCATCCACCGTTTCCTGGATCGCAGCGCCGGCGTTATTCGGAGATCCTGTCGAACCATTCGTGGTGAAGGCCGTTGCCGGGACGGTTACGCCTCCGACGCCGGTGTATGTTGATTGGCCATCGGCTTCGAAATTGAACAACCCGTCAGTCCCCAGCAGCACGATTCTTTCCGTGGCTGCCGCTCGAAAACCAACACCGCCGATGGTTCCGTCCGGCGGAAGAACGGGGCCGTTCGGATCGCCTGTGGGATCCGGCATGAACGATGCGAAGTCCGGAACGTCTCCGCCGGTATTCAGGTTGGTCTGCGTACTGACCAGACCGGCTGGCCCGGCGTCAGTAATGTCTCCGTCGCCGTTGCCGTCCAGGCCCACGCCGGTCGCGATCTGATACAACGCCTCAATGTGAGTCTCGTCACGCCCGCTTCCTCCGCCAGGCGCGGTTCGGTTCAGCGCCGCATCAATCGCCAGTTGAAAGTCTGTGGTATTCGTGGAGATGACCGGCTGGTTCAGGATAAACGGCTGCGCGAATTGCGATCCGCCCGGAGCCGTCGGGCCAGCGTACTCTTCAAACCGGGCGACTCCGAACGCAAGGTCAGCATTCGGCAGAGCGGACTGCAGTGCCGCGATAATCTGCGGGAAAACGTTCGCAAGGATGGCCCCGGTTGGTTCGAAGGATCCCGTGTCGTCAAGCGCGAGAACCACGTCGATGACGGTGGAAGTCGGTTGTCCGGATGGTCTGGTCGAAGGGTCCGTGAAGAGCTGCAGAAAACCGTCCGGCGTCAGGCCGGCGCCGACGGTGCTGTCCTTGAGTGACGTCAGAACGACGGGGAAACCAGGGCGGCCGATGACCTGGACCGTGCCGCCGATGCGGTCTTCGATGTCCAGGAAGATACCGTCAGCAGTGAAGCCGGCATTGGCACCTTCGAACTTCACGACGAGGCTCTCGCCGGGGTTGCTCTGCAGACGCAGGCCGCTGTAGGTGTGGTGCTGATCGACGATGATCTCGTCGCGGACGATGTGGACGATGTCGGTGTCGTCCCAGACGGACTCAGTCGTCAGCACGTCGGAGCGGACTTCCAGCCCGTTGAAGCCGTTGCCATCGAAACGGTTCAGTCGCAGCAGCGGACCGTGGTTGTCGGCGAACTCAGGATAGTCGTTCAGCTCGCCGGTGCTGCGTCCCGTGTCCCGCTGGAACGTCGCCAGCAGCGCATTGGCATTGATGTCCATCACGGAGGCGTCGTTGTTCTGGAACACGTTGTTCACAATGATCGGCTGAGCCTGCCGGATGAAGATCGTCGACTGTGTTGAGGACAACCGGCCATTGCGGTTGCCGCCACCGCCACCCGCGTTGAATTCAAACGTCGAATCCGCGATGCGGGCTTTCACCTGGTGATGAATCTCGACAACGTTGAAGTCGTCCGAACCGCCTTCGATCGGCGTCTCACCACCGCCGTAGGAAATGCGAGCGTCAGCGATACTCAGCCGTGAGTTGGCATTGAAAATCAGGCCGCCCCAGTCGCCGGGCGCTGCGACAGTCGTCTGAGCATTCCCGGTCGAATCGAACGTCCCCGCCGCTCCATAACGGTCATCGTTGATCGATGTGATAATCACCGGCTGATTGGGTGTGCCTTCAGCAATCAGGTGCGAGTTGCCCCGTTCGCCTTCGATGCGCGCCGCTCCAATTTTGACAACGGTGCCGGGATCAATCGCCAGGCGACCGCTGGGGCGCGGGTCGCCGTCGAGCGGGCCACCGGGATTGCCCACGATCTGCAGGTTTTCGGTGATGATGTGAACGATGTCGGTGTCGTCGAATCGCGCCGTCTTCGTCAGCTTGGTGATCGGCTTCCCGAGGTCCGTTTCGATCCGCAGAAACACGCCGTTGAACGTGTTATCAATGACCGTGTTGCCGGTCAGTTCCGGACCAATGCGACCGCGGGAATCGTCGAAGCTGTCGGGATCTGCCGACAGAGCCGCCGCTGCGCTGTCACGAATCGTGTTATACGTGACCGTCGGGCGGGCAGTGACCAGGTGGATGGGGGCGAAGACGCTTTCAATCGAGTCAACAATGACGCGTCCGCCGCCGAAGCTGATATCCGCCTGATTGACGTAGTTCAGAAAGATGCCCGGTGCCGACGGGAACATGTCAGCATCCGAAGGCTGGAAGTCGGAATCGGCACGGAAGACCAGGCCGCCCCAGTCTCCAGCGTTCGCTCCGTCGGTAACACCGTCACTGTCACCGCCGATCAGATCGTTCTCGTAGGTCGTGAAGTAGACCTGCTGCTGCGGTGTTCCCAGAACCTGCAGCGCGCCGCCGCTGCGATCAATCAGCACGGCCGACGTTCCGGCATCAATCACCGCGCTCTGCGCTTTGACGATCGTGCTGGCGTCAAACTGCACAACGACGCCCTGTGGCACCTCGAACTTCGAGCCGTCTTCCAGGGGTCCCGAGGAATCGTCCAGCCCGATCAGATAAGGCCGGTTGTCGTCGATGGTCAGGACGTCGTTGTCCGCCCCGCCGTTGCCGACGATGCGAATGATGTCTCCGGACGTGGCGGCCGCGATTGCTGAGGAAATCAGGCCGAACGGATTCGCTTGCGTTCCGTCTGCGAGTTCCGGGCGGATCGCACGGCCCGTGGCATGTGACACGGCAGTCGTCGCGTTCTCGCCACGCAGCACTGTGAACGTGCGGTTCACAGTGTTGATGTCGGTGACGGTCATCACCTCGTTGTCGATCAGGATCTGAAAACCGGGAGTCGACGGGAAGACATTCACGTCCTGAACGGGGATCGTCGTCGTCGTTGAATTGACCGACGTGCGGAGGTTCGAGACGACCGACTTATCAACGAAGAGCGTGTTCGCGCTGCTGAAATCGAATTCGTACGTGCCGCCGGGCGTGCCGTCCGCGTCACCGTCGAAACGCGTCCCTGTGGAATCGAGCATGGACGACGTCGCCGCCGTATCGAATGACAGGTTGAGCTGGTAATCCCCCTCGCTCGTCCCGTTGAAGCCCGTGTCGGAAACCGTCGGATCGTAGTCCGTGTTGCCTGTGCTGCTGACGCCGATGAAGTAAGTGCCGGCTTCCAGTTCCAGATTGATGAAGGCGTCGTTGCTGAAGTAGTCGTCATTCTGCGCAATCAGTGTCCGTGTGCCGTCACCATTGTCGCGGTAGAGCTTCAACGCGGAATTGAGCAGGCTGCTTGATCGGTTTCCGTAGGCCGCCGACTTATCAAACCGTTCGGCGACAACCTCCGCCGACAGGGTTCCTGTTGTGTCGACGCTGAATTCGTAAAGGTCGATGTCGGTGCCGTTGTTGGGGCTGATCCGCCGACCGTGCACAACGTCATTGTGGCCCGGAAAATAGTCTTCTCCGGCCGTTCCGTTGCCCTGTTCTGACCGGATGTCGTAGCTGTGCAGGAGACCGATTGCGTGGCCGATCTCGTGGATCGCGACGCCCATCCAGCCGGCGCCGAACAGGTCATTCTGCGCGGTCGATCCTCCGAACGCGTTGATAATCACCAGACCGCCACCGGCAATACCACCGACCGCGCCTGGTGAGGCTCCCGGCGGCAGCAGGACTCGTGGGTCACCGTGGACAATGCCGATCCCGCCGCTCGTGCTCTCCTGGACTTCGAAACCATACAGCGAGCCGTACATTTCGAAGATTTCACGAGCGCGCAGCATCTGCTCGTCATTGATCTGATTGATCAGCGGTGCGCCCTGAGCGTCGACGCCGTACACCGTGGGGAATGAGAACCTGACGGTTCCCAGGCCACCAGGGACCGACGGATCCGTCCCTGGCCCGATGCCGTGGGATTCTGCGGGAATCTCGCGATGGCCGGGTTCATCTGGACCACCGGCAGGCGGAGGCAGGGGTACGGACTGCGGTTCGATCTGGCTGAAGAAGCTGGTCCCGCCGTCGCCGATCTGGCCGAGCGGTGTTGCTGTGGCAAAGCTGCTGTTGTCGTCGTTTGTTGAAATCGCAACGCTCGAACTGATCGTGATCTGATACGAGCCTTCCGTGCCGCCGCCTGTCGTTCCCGACCCATCAACTGCGCTGTAGCCGTTGTTCGTGTTGTTGGAAACGCCAACGTAAAACGTCCCGCCAGCCAGTGCGTTGAACGTCAGCGTGTCGTCCGCCCCGGCCATGCCATTCACCAGGGTTCCCGAGAGCGCCGTTCCGTCGTCCATGAACAGCCGCGGGAGCGTGTCGAGTCCGGCGTCCGGACTGACCGTGACAGACAACATCGAGCCGGCCGGCACATCGACCTGATACAGGTCAACGTCGACGTCGCCATTCGCGTTGCCGATGAAACCGACGCGGGAGAAGTCTTTGGAACTGAAAACGGTCCCGACATCAACCGCGTTCGACAGCAGGTCGTTGTTCTCGTCCGATGTCCCGAGCCGGAGACGGTAGGTCGCATCGGCAAGATCAGAACCAAAAACCAGAACGGCCGAGTGTTCGACCGGGTTGTAATGGACGGCGATCGGGTACTGGACGGTGTCGTCACTGCTGTCGAGCGTGCCCTGCGTATCGATCAGCCGGTAGAACCGCGGATCTTCGGCCAGGGAAGCGTCGAGTTCATCTTCGCTCAGGTAGACATTGACCAGATCACGGCGCTGCACGATCCCGCCGGCGCGCTGCGTCATGGCCGCACTGTCCTGGGCCCGCACCGTCAGCCGAACGTCGGATGCTCCGCCGGTCACGGTCACGCTGCTGCCGTTCGCCACCGCATTGACATTCGGCGACGTGAGCGTCTGGCCGGCAATCGCCATGGCGATCGCGTCGGCGACGTCGTCTGCGGAATCGGTCGTCGAATTGAAGACGACGGGAATGTTGCCGGCTCGAACGCTGTCCGACACATCGACTGCGGTATCGGTCAGTTCAAAGACAAACAGCTCGCGACCGCCCGACAGCGTGGCAGTCACAGAACCAGTCAGCGCTGCCGTGAGGTCGCCATCGGCTCCCGTCAGGCTCGCGGTGACAAGCGTGCTCGCTCCGGCATGACCATTGATCGCATCGACGAGATTCTGAGCAGTGCTCTCATTGCCGACGTTTGAATTCAGCGTCACGAAGATCGTCTGACCGCTGAGCGTGACCACGGGCGTCCCGGCGATGCCGAAGTCCAGCTTGCGGACAACAACATCAATTCCGTTACCCGCCGAACCTGGCGAGTTGGCTGTGAAGAGGATGTCGGCACCGGCAGTGCCAAAGTCAGACTCGACCGACGCAAAGCTGTTCGGCACGGAGTTCGGATCGACGGTGATGGTGTCGCCGTCGGACAACAGCGACACGTCGTTGATGATCAGATCCTGTCGGCGGAGCACCGGTTGGGGAACGATCCCGCGGACCTGCGCCCCGAGATTCAGTGTGAAGTCCTGGAAATAATCGGCGCCCTCTTCGAACGCTTCGCCGCCGGTGTTCAGCAGTGGAGACGTACCGGTGCCGAGAATTTGAATCCGATAGTCGTCATCCGGCAGGGATTCCGCAAACCGATAGATCACCTCGTTCGAGTTGTCGGCGACGTCGAGATGGCCGGGCGTGACGAACTCGTCGGCGCCGGAAAGTCGCAACAGAGTTCCGTCGGGGGCTCCCGAAATATCTGTCGTGGGGCTGCCAACTGGCAGCGTCGTCATGACCAGCGCGTTTGCGGCAGCGTTTCCGGTGAGCGCATTGACGAAATCTATCGCCGTCGTTGGAGCGGCGGGGTTGTCGTTGAGTGTGACTTCAATCCGATTTCCCGTGACGCTGACCTGTGGCGCGGCACTGGACACGGAAAGATCCTGCCGGTTGATCTGCACTGAAATGTCGTTGCCGTCAAGCCCGGCCGCACGCGCCGCGATCTGGATGCGCAAATCTCCTCCCGTGCCCAGATCGGTTACCACTGAGGCCGCACCAGCGTCTCGCAGCGTCATGAAAATCGTTGGCGACGCGGAAACGTCGGTCGCCGGCGCTCCATCGAGCACTTCCACCGTCAACAGCGAACCCGCCACCGCATCGGTCGCCACGAGGTCCAGCAGATCCTGAACGGTCGTCGGATTGGCCGCGTTGGTATCGAGCGTCAAAGACAGTGTGCCCGGACCGGAACCAACAACTGGACCGGCACCGCCGCGATCGACCGCCTGCACGACCAGAGACGTGCCGTTCTCGGCCGAGCCAAGTCGCTTTGCCCCCAGTCGAACGGTGACCGCCCCGTTCGTCCCGAAATCGGTCACTGTGGATGCAGGCCGAAAGCCGCCGTCGTGTCCCGCCGAGACAATCTGAATCGCATCGACCGTTGCGCTATCGATCGACTGACCGAGGCTGAACTGAAAGAGCAGCTCCTGAGGGACTTCGTTCCGGACGTCGCCATCCTGCAGAAACTCGCCGACGTTGGGACTGACGGAAACAAACGCCGGACCGGTCAGCAACGTACGCGCTTCAAGAAACTCTGATGATCGAGGTGCCAGGAATCGATTCTCGCGACGTGCCAGTCGGCGACGATTACCAGTAGCTTGACGGCGGGCCTTGTGACGAAACGTGCTCAACCAGGGAGAGAACAGCATGGGACCCTCGGTCTAAAATAAAGAACGAAATTCTGCGCAGGGAGACTGGCGCTACGCCACACATGCGCAGTCCGGCCAGACTACCTATCCGGCGCAATTTATTCAAACAGTCAAATCCAGACTGCCGGAAAAACAACGACCGTTGCGCCAATCGCGCCGTGCGAAACCCTTCCGAACGGCGGACTGCGGCCCAGGAAATGGGACCGCCGCCGTCCAGGACGCACGACTGGCGAAACCTCTGTCTGCTGAATCTGCAGCATTATCCGCAAAGTCCACGGAGAATGACCAGCGCCCGGGGGATTGTCAGCTCGAAGACATTGAAACTTGCTGATTTTCCCTGAGTCAGGCTGCCGCACTCGGCGTCGCCCCCCAGCGCTCCAGCACCGGCCAGAGTCACCAGGTTCAGCAAGCAGGGTTGATCTGAGAAAGCATTCTGACGGATCAGGAACTCCGCTTCCGACCACAGGCTGTAGTCCGGGTTGGACGAGCGGCCGTCGGTGCCGAGGCTGACTGTTGCTCCGGCGGCGAGGAGCTTTTGCCACGGGTGCTCGCTGTGCGCGAAGTGGGCGTGCGTTCTCGGGCAGAAAACCGTGGCGACGTTCGGGTGCCGGCCGAGCCAGGCGATTTCGTCGTCGCTGAGATAGTTGCCGTGTCCGATCAGCGCGTGATCGAGAGTCGCCAGCGGTTCGAGGTAATCCATCGGGCGCGAACCGCGCGGGATCAGGCCCGGTTGCCAGATGCCGAAAGCCGAGAGCATCTCGACGAATTCGCCCGTGCCGCGGTCGAGCAGTTCGAGTTCCGCAGGCGTCTCCGCCAGATGAATGCACAACGGCACCGATTCGCGCCGCGCGAGATCGACCAGCTGATGATAAAGGTCCAGTCCGACGCTGTACGGAGCGTGCGGGCTGAGCGCGGGCCGCACTGTCAGTCCGCCGCCGGCAGTCGGGCCGCCACCAGGCGTCGCTTCGTCGCTCGTCTTGTCAGCATTCAGCAGCTTCCGGCACTCGTCAATGTGTCGCTGCGCGAGGGCGAGCTGATCGGCGGCCTGTTCGGGCAACAGGCCGATCAGCTCCCGGAACGCGACGACCGCCGGGGGCGAGCCGTCGAAATCGCTCGCCTGAACCGCGGCGGCGATCTCTGCGGGCTGCCAGTCGCCAGCGGCGATCTCGCCAACGAGTCCTGTACCTGACCGTGCCGCTTCCCGCAGACCATCACGAACGAGTTTTGAAATCGGCTGCTCGCGTTCCCGGCGGTACGCGAGCAGATTTCGGATCCACTGCGTGAACGGCGTCGCCGGCTGGATCGGCTCGGCAAGGTCTGAGAACTCCAGATGCGCGTGCGCGTTGACGAGTGCCGGCAGCAGCGCGGCATGGCCGAGGTCGAGCGTCGCGTTGTCAGGGGCTCCGGCTCGGCGGCGAACTTCGACGATCCGGCCATCCGCGATTTCGACGACGCCATCCTCGATCGGCGGCTGATCAACCGGAATGACCCAGCGAGCCGCGACGCGCTCAATCCCGTGCAGTTCGGAGGGGGCCAGTCGCCGAATGGGCGGGTTCTGGCCGGTCGCTCGCCCGGACGTGATCGCCGATGTCATTGCCGACTCCCGTGCGAGGTCCGTCCCGCATCTCTGGACTCTGGCCGCTCGACTCCAGGCTCTTCCTCCCAGATCGCGTGCGGATCGAAGCTCAGCGACGCGAGCATGCTCATCGTGACGCACAAAACGAACGCGACAACAGCGGGGCCGAAGTGGAACTCGACCAGGCTGCCCAGCTTGACGAGCATGACCAGAAACGCGAGCAGCATGACGTCCATCATGCTCCACTTCCCGGCGTGCTCCATGACCCGGTAGGTCAGAGCCCGCAGCCGCTTGTGCAACAAACGCAGCAGACTGAGTTCGATCAGCAGGACGATCTTCGTCAGCGGAAACACGATGGAGAACAGAAAGACCACTCCGCCGACGAACCAGCTTCCGTGACGCAGCAGGTCGATCGTCCCGCCAAGCACGCTCGACATTTGCCGATGGCCGAGCCGTTCGACTTCGAGAATCGGCAAGAGTACTGCTGGCCAGTAGAGGCAGAACGCTCCGATCGCGGCCGCGGCCGTTCGCCCGGCCGCCCGCTCGCTGGAGCCCGGCCGGCAGATCGTCGACGCGCACCGCGTACACACCGCCCGATCCCCGACCGACAGGTCAGGAATCGAGTGAATCAGTCCGCAGCAATGGCAGGCTTTCAGGTCAGACATGATGACGGCTCGACGAATGGCGGGAGCGTAATCGATCCCGTCTCAATTCACCGCAAAGCCCGCGGCCAGGCGTTCTTCACTTCTTTACGGGTGCTCTCAGCGATTTCGGTACCTGGAGTAGCGACCGTCGCCAGACGGTGGACTGCCCCACCGTCTGGCGACGGTAGCTACGACGTTCTTCGGTTTCACAATCAAATCTGAGTGCACTCGTTCTTCGCTCAGAGGCCGGGCACGAGCGAGACGTCTCCTTCGAGTGCCGCAGCCATTGGGCTCATTGGGCCAGTGACTCATCGGGCCTGCGACTCGATCCGACTTCGAGCCAGCTCGACCTTGCCGGCCCGGATGTACTGGACGAGCGGGATGCGGGCCGGGCAGTCGTACGCGCAGCAGCCGCATTCGCAGCACGCGGCCAGATGATTCAACTGCGCGAGCACGAGGTCGCCGGCCTTTGCCGCATGGGCGATGCGCGTTGGGGCGAGGCCCAGCGGGCAAACGTCAAGACAGCGACCGCAACGGATGCAGGCTGTCCGTTCGGCGGCATCGATCTCGGCCGCGCTAAGCACCGTAATTCCGCCGGTCCCCTTGGTGACGGGAGCCGATAAATCGGTCACGGTGAAGCCCATCATGGGGCCGCCTGCCAGCACTCGCCGGGCGTCGGCGGTCAGGCCGCCACAGAAGTCGATCAGGCTCTCGAACGACGCCCCGATCGGCACGAGCAGGTTCTTCGGCGAGCAGACTCCGCCACCGGTGACCGTCACGATTCGGTGCGTCAAGGCGCGGTCGCGCAGAACCGCTCCGGCGATCGCCGCGGTCGTCGCGACGTTGATCACCGCGATGCCCAGATCAAGCGGCAGGCCACCGGTCGGCACTTCGCGTTGAAAGACCGCCGGGATAAGCTGCCGTTCGCCGCCCATCGGATACTTCGTGTTGACGATCCTGATTTCGAAGTCGGAACAGTGGTCCGCTGCCGTGCTCAATGCGTCGACCGCTGTCGGCTTGTTGCTCTCGACGGCCAGAACGATCTGTCGCGCGCCGCAGGCTTTCTGAGCCAGACGAGCCCCGGCGACGATCGCGGCAGGAAACTCGCGCATCAAACGGTCATCCGAGGTCAGAAACGGCTCGCACTCGCAACCGTTGACGAGCAGCGTTTCGACCGGACGTTGCCGAGTTGTTCGCAGTTTGACGTCCGTCGGAAAGGCGGCGCCGCCCATGCCGACGATGCCGGCCTCGGTAACGGCTTCCAGAATGTCGACTGGCTGCGCTGCCGCGATCTCGTCGTCGGGCCAGTCGCCGCCAAACAGCTGCTCGGCAATCGACGCGTTCGCGACCGAGTCGTCGTCGGAGGCTGCCGACTTGATCGGCACGGCCAGGGAACGCCGACCGTTCGGCAGCGGAACGGCAGTCAGTGCCTGCACCGTTCCCGCCACGGAGGCATGGATATTCGCCGAGAGTCCGCTTGCAACACGGCGTCCGATCAACTCGCCCAGCTCAACCTGCTGCCTGGGATTAACGACACACTCCGCAGGAGCGCCGGCGTGTTGCAGCAGCGGGATGGTCACGATGCCAGGCACCGGCAGCGTTTCGATCGCCAGGTCGCACGTCCGCGATTTGTTCTGCGGAGGGTGAACTCCGCGAGCAAAGTCGGGCAGCAGATTTCCGCCAAAGAGCGATCGCAGATTCACCAGCCGGGTTCCTGCATTGAAAACCAATTGAAGGCGTTCGTCACGAACGCCGTCGCCGTGTGCGGTCACAGAGTGTGCATCTTCGCTCGAAATCGCAAATCCGATGCACTCGTCCGGGAAGGTGCGTCGCCCGGTGTTTGACTGCAATCGCGGGTGGCTGGATTCGCAGGAATTCCGTCCCCCAATTGCGTGTACCTGGATTCGCAGGAATTCAGTCGTTTCCAGTGGGACTGAATTCCTGCGAATCCAGCGAGACTGAAAGCAAACGTCATTCCTGAGAATGGTCAGGAACGGCGGCCTGGTCCTTGCGACTTTGTCGTTCAGTCCGGACAACTCCGTCCAGCAGAATGTCACTTGGGAACGTCAATTGCATTTCAACTGGCCTGCGGGCCGTTTTCGTGCGGGGAGAAAACCATGTCACTCGACGTCAAAAAGATTCTGGTGGCCGTCGATTTCAGCGAAACCTCGAGCAAGGCGTTCGACTACGCGTTGTCGTTCGCGCGCGTTTATGAAGCCGAAGTTGTCGCGCTGCACGTTCTGGAGGATCCGATCCTCTATGCACCGACAACGGATCCGTCTTACCGGAAGGCGTACGAGCAAACGATCCAGACCAAACTGGACGAACTGGCCACGCGCCACGGCGCCGAGGGGGTCAAGGTTGAGCTGACGACTCGTCAGGGCTCGCCGTTTCACGAACTCGTCGAGTACGCCAGGAACGAGAACTGCGACCTGATTGTGATGGGAACGCTCGGCACCGGCCCCATTCAGCACATGCTGCTGGGCAGCGTCGCGGAAAAAGTCGTCCGCAAGGCATCGTGCCCCGTGCTCGTCGTTCGTCCCGACGAAGATGAGTTCGTGACTCCGTGAGCCTGCCACGTTTGCGGGCGTGACGCTGGCTGCATGGCATGGCGGCGAGCAACTCGGCGAACGCAACACCTTCGGCAGATCGGTTCCGGTTCCCGGCAGTGATTGCTGGCGAGAGGCGGTCAAACTTGCAAGACTCGCTGAGTCTTCATTTGGCCTTTGTTTGAGGCTGCGAGTTTTTCCCGTTTCAGCCTGCTGGCTGGTGTCT
>Ga0209273_10001368_pt1 | contig 22272 bp, 20 predicted proteins | sample tdAd471_FD_187126 | JGI IMG/M metagenome (GOLD analysis project Ga0209273, IMG submission 187126) | Marine sediment microbial communities from the Atlantic coast under amendment with organic carbon and nitrate - tdAd47.1 (SPAdes)... | ecosystem: Environmental > Aquatic > Marine > Coastal >...
GTGGCTTCGTCAGGCGTTCACGGCCATGCTGTCACTCGGGCTCGGCAGCTCCACAGCCTTCATCGGCCTCGTTCCGCCTCGGCCAACGTACTCTAGCCCATTTTCATCGGCTTGGCTGGCTTTACCAGACATCCCTCTCTGCTGTCCCTCCTGGGCGCATTCCCCCGCTGCGTGACGTGGTGCGGGACGTCCACCGCAACCACGCGAGCGATGCGCGGCACGCTCTAGAGACTGCCATCCCTCGCGCCTAGAGGTCAATATTGAGCCTGTCCCGGTTTCTCATCGGTTCACTCTCGGCCTGCCCCGCTGCTTCAATCATCAATCCTCGCCGCCCAAAAGTCTGTACCAATTTCGAATCCCTCGTTCGCGGCCTTGATAGCGCTCATCGCCTCTTTGGGCTCACCAAGGTCCGAAAGACACTTGTCGACAATCGAAGCGCACTCCCTGAAGACATCCAGATTCTTAGCAATAGGGATGAAATCCCACTCGCCCATGCCATGGGCCGCCGTGTAGATCGGAGAATTTGGCAGATTAGTGTGAACTAAGAGAGGATCGCCGCAGAGCTCCTCGGTTCCGATCACCCGCCATTCTCTTGTTTCCGGCCCACTAAAATCGTATTCCTCTTGAGCCTGATCAATCTCATCGCGAGTCCGGTACAGCATCACCGGAAAATTCTGCCACGTGCCGCCAGCATCTTGAGAACTACTCCGGTTCTCGACTTTGCTTGGCGGCGAATCCACGACGATCCCAGCTTCGACAGGAGGGAGAATAACGCCGTCACCGATCACCCTACCGCTCTTGTCGAATCGCTCGGAAAAGCGCTGAAATTCGGAGGTCAACCAATCCTCGAATCGCGACCACGCGTACAGCGGCCCCTTCTTGTCCGGTCCGTACAACTCAATCACCGAGGACTCTCGATCGATACACACTCTCGATCCGTCCGAGCGATAGAAGCCGAAGACAAGGAGACGTTGACGGTCCCGGCCCCACACGAGGTTCCTATCTTCAAGATCAAACGGTGGAGCCAGATCGGCACCCTCTCGATCGAAGAGCGTTCCAGGACCACGCGGGACGGACCACGCGGGACAGCCTTGGACACCCCTAACTGTATTTTGTCCAACAATTTACAGAGTTCCCAAAACACGCTATTCTAGCGCCCGTAACACCATACAATGCCCCGCCAACCGCGGGTCGTGGCGGTCGACGTACCGCATCACATCACCCAGCGCGGCAACAACCGCCAAACCGTATTCCGAACCGACGCCGATCGGCTCTTCTACCTCGATCTCCTCCGACGCAAGTGTGATCAGCACGGCCTCGCCGTCCTTGGCTGGTGCCTGATGCCCAATCACGTCCACATCGTCGCCGTGCCCACGCATCTCGATTCCATGGCCAAAGCACTCGGCCAAACCCATCACACCTACGCCCGCCGTTCCAACAGCCTCCGGCGGACCACCGGCCATCTTTGGCAGAACCGCTTCTACTCTTGCCCCCTTGGCCCCTCGCACCTGGTCGAGGCGCTCGCCTATGCCGACCTCAACCCCGTCCGGGGCCGCCTCGCCGACCAACCTGAAGACTACCCTTGGTCGAGCGCCAGTGCCCACATCACGCACTCCGACCCCACCCGCTTGCTCGACGATTGGCGCTGGTCCGACATCGACCGCGCCCGCGACTGGGGCGAGGTTCTAGCCGCCCGTCCCGCCGGACGCCCCTTCGAACGCAGCCTCCAAGCCGCACTCCGCCACGGCCGCCCTCTCGGCGACCCGGCATTCATAGCATCTCTTGAGCCTCAGGCTATGGCTGCTGGCTCCTGAGTGCCCGCCAATCACAACGGAATAACCCCTTCTATTTCCGCCACATCGACCCTCAAGCATTCTATTGCGCTTGACCCGCTCTCCTATCCTGAGAGCAAGTCCCGACGGCCGAATGGAGACGTGAGCCCCGGGGCGTCTTGCAAGGGCAGAACCGGGACAGGGCAGAACCGGGACAGGCTAAATTTCGAGCGATTCGAGGGGGTATTGGCTGCTGAGAGTAGCCGAACTTACACTCAGATGCCTCGAACGTATCTGGACTCACGCTGTCTAGCGCGCGAGGACCGAGCCGCGACAGATTCTGGCGCTAATTGAGCCTGTCCCGGTTTCCCCACGTTATCTTCGACGAAACGTTTCAAGCCTATGATCCTGATCTTCCTGTCCTAGAGAAGGACCTCATTGTCGTCCCGTATGGGAGCTCTAACACGGTGGTGCTATCTAACGGTCGCCTGCTCTTTCCGCAGTCGGAGTACTCTCGGGCACGACAGTATTGGCAGCAGACGCAGAGCCCCGACTGGGTCGAAGGGCGACACCCTCGAATCGTTCCACCGAAGCGCCCGTGAGGGACATCCATGATAGGTACTTGTCAAGAAAAACCCGATGAGGCCGCAGTCTTCCCGGGCCGAGCCGAGGCCCGACAGTTCCGGCGTTGACTAAGTGGCGCCTTCGCACGCTTACCAGAGTCTTTTCCGGCGACGGATCGGGTTCAGTCCAGGGCGCGGCGTCAGCCGCGGCGCAGCGAACCCTGGACGGGGTCCGAGCCGTCGCCTACATCGATCCAAGCGGGCGGAGACGCTGCCCGCCTCCAACGTTCGACGCCAAAGGGGACGGAGCGCTTTACAACCACCGAACACGTTGAAGCGAAAGGACTTTGTCGGGATTCTGAGCAGGTCGGCGTCCTTCTCAGGGGGCGTATGGATTCACCAACCGTTGACAAGAAGGTAGTTGTGCAACTCGCCAATTGTAAAGGGCTCCGTCCCCTTTGGCTCCCCAAACCAAACTGGTCATTCGCCTGACATGGCGCAGCTTGCATATTTTCAAACGTCAGACGCCGAAACAATGGCACTTGATCAATGGATCGCGGCTCGACGGGCTGAATCGATTAATGGGCAATCCGGTTTGTATTTCGTGCTGGGTAGGAGTTGTCGCGACTACTGCTTGGCTGGACTGGCCGAGGGCGGGGCGTTGACTAGTCCCGGATACTTTTTCTACTCTGCCGTTCCTAATACATTGATTTTGGAACTGATGAGAATTGCAGCGGGATCCTATGATAGTGGCAAGAAAGAGAGAGAACCTCTTGAGCAGCCAAACGTTACTACCAGTATCTGCTACGCTGATCCGAAGACATGTGCAGCTCGATCTGGAGCGCCCTAACGGAGAGCGGCTACACGATGCGAGCCCTTTTGTTCCTACTCCCTTTTTTCGTCGGCTGTGGTGAGGATCTGGTGAGGCCTAGTCGAGTTAGCACGGATTCCGTATACTCGCCTGGCGTAAAGAGAGGTTACTGGCAAAGTTGTCGTATCGATAAGGAGAATGGATCGCTGTGGTGTACGATCTGCCGTCGTGACGGGCACGTTATCTTCGACGAGATATTTGAAGCCTATGATCCTGATCTTCCGGTCCTAGAAGAGGACCTCGTTGTCGTCCCGTATGGAAGTTCGAACACGATCGTGCTATCAAACGGCCGCCTGCTCTTTCCAAAGTCGGAGTACTCTCGGGCACGACAGTATTGGCAGCAGGCGCAGAGCCCCGACTGGGTCGATGGGCGACACCCTCGAATCGTTCCACCGAAGCGCCCGTGAGGGACATCCATGAGGCTGCGGGGGACAGGCTCGAACGCACTTAACTCGTTTGAAGGCAATGTCTTCCAGACACCCTATTTCGAGCTTTTTGGCTCCGCCCAAAGAGGCAAGATTTGCCGCAATAGATCGTCCGTCACACGCTCCACAACCCAATCATTTCAACGACCTCCATTCCCACGGACCCAATTCCCCTAGCTCCGCCCCTCTACCCTGAAGGCAAGTCCCGACGGCCGAATGGAGACGCGAGCCCCGGGGCGTTCTCGAGAATCACCAATCGACTCCCAATGGGTAAGACCTGGACCCGGCGAAGAACCTCCAATTCTTCGATAACCAGGCCACGCGCAACGAAGCATGTCCGGCCCAACTCAACCATCCCCTTGCAAGGGATCGCGGAGCGAAGCCAGGACAACGCAGACCGGTCCGAGTGTTTCACCGTTTCCTGGGCGCGAACACCTTCCAGGGAACAACCCGCCAGGGAGGCCGCCGACCCCAATCGGCAGCCTCCCTGGCAAACCTGTCAGCCCCTTCCACCCTCAGGAGGCGTACAACTGAATACAAGTCAACAACTTAGCGACAGCCCAACAACGCTCCCCAGAAAAACGGGCAACATGACAAACAACATATTCTGAAAACAAAAGACTTACTCCCCGAAGCCGTGTCAAGCCCCGACAAGCCCCGCCCCCGCGTCCCAATAGAATCAGCATCTTAGGCGATCCGTACCGTCAGTACCATGACAGAAACCTGACACCGACCGATAGGACCCGCCCGATTCTCTCACTTGTTGAACGCCGCGCAGCAGCGAGGCCAAGTCTAGAAAAGAGAAAGTGGTGCCGGCGCTCGGACTCGAACCGAGACGCCCGTAAGGGCGGTAGATTTTGAGTCTACTGCGTCTGCCAATTCCGCCACGCCGGCACGAGGGGACAGAAACTCGATTCTACCACTCTTGGGGTCTGGCTATACTGGGCTTTCGCTAACGATCCCGCAGCCAATGCGTCCGTCCTAGCAAGAAGATCGATGGAAACTGCCGCCCCCGATTCCGCCCCCGTAGCCTCAGGCTCTCCCAACACCGAAGGCTGGAAAGGGACCGTCGGATGGGTCTCCGCCATCCTGATGGCTCTCCTCTGGTTGGTCGCCGGGCTGTGGAAGCTGTCCGACATCTCCGGCTTCCAACTCAAGCTCAATCAGTTGCTGGTGCCGGCCGCGCTCACGTTACCGGCCACCTTGGCCGTAGCGGTCAGCGAAGTGTTCGCGGGCATCCTTCTTTTGCGCCCGGCTTGGCGAAGACTGGGCGGCCTGTTTTCTATCGCTTTGCTGGTCGTGTTCATGGTCTACATCGGCTACCACTACCAGACGCTGCTGGGCGAAGACTGCTCCTGCTTCCCGTGGCTGGAGCGCGCCGTCGGTCCGGCCTTCTTCTGGTCGGATGGGGCGATGATCGTCATTGCCGCCCTAGCGGCGTGGTTCGCTCCCAAGATGGCGAAGTTCAGTCAGGCTCGCACCGTTCTGGCCGGAGTCCTGGCTCTTGCGGTGGTCGCCTACGGCTGGGATCGCTTCGGTCCGCAGCCTGGATCCGAAGTACCTGCGACCATCACCGTCGCTGACGAGAGCTACGCCCTGCGTGAAGGGAAGGTCATGATCTTCTTCTTCAACCCGCAGTGCTTGCACTGCTTGGACGTCGGCCTGGATCTTTCGCGCTACACGATCCAATCCGACTTCCTAGGCGTCCCGACCCAGGAGCCGGAAAGCGCCAATGGATTCCTTGAGGATGCGGGCCTCACCGGGCGCGTCAAGCTCTCGCCCGATCTCGACCTCCTCAAGGAGACCTTCCCGTTCGACGACGTGCCGTACATCGCCGTGATCGAAGACGGCAAGATCCTCGAACGCTTCCAGTTCTTTGACCAGCCGGAATTCGGCGACAAGCTCAAGGAACTCGGCGTCGTAAAGTAGTCGAGCTTAGACCCGTTTCGGGTCGGGGTGCTTCCAGGGCGAACGGTACTTGCGTGCCAACAGGCGGTTCGCTTCTTTGTCGTTCCTGATCTCGCCCCGCGCCGCGTCCCATTCCAGCGAGCGCCCGAGCTTCATCGAGAGGTTCGCCAGGATGCAGGCCACCGTCGACGTGTGCCCTTGCTCGATGTCGGCGACCGGACGCGAGCGTTCATCCACGGCCTTCAGCCAGTCGCGCATGTGGCCTCGTACCGCCGATGCGACGTGCTTCTCAAGCCGCGGCTCGGTCTTGTCTTCCGGGTACTTCTCCAGCTCGTAGAGCGCGTCGCCGTGCATCGCCTTGGCGGACTTGTCGTTGGGGATGAAGTCCCAGCGATGCACGCCGGCCTTCAACGTGCCCTTGGTTCCGTAAATGATCCCCGCCCAGGGGTATTGCGGATCGGGCGCGGCGCCGTAGCTGCGATGCGTCCACACGATGGGGAACTGCGGATAGTCGAACGTCGCCACCTGCGTGTCAGTGATGTTGGCCTTGGACTCCTTCTGGACGTAGATGCCGCCGGTGGAGGAAACGCTCGTCGGGTAGCCCAGGTCCAACATCCAACGGACCATGTCGAGCATGTGGACGCACATGTCGCCTACGATGCCGTTGCCGTACTCCATGAAGGCGCGCCACGAACGCGGATGGACCATCTGGTTGTAGGGGCGCATCGGCGCCGGGCCGGTCCAACGGTCATAGTCGAACGTCGCGGGCGCCTCGGAGTCGGGCGGATTCCCGGTCGCGCGCATGTGGTAGTAGCAGCAGATCTCGATGTGGCCGATATCGCCGAGCAGGCCCTCATCCACGACCATGCGTTTGGCGTCGATCAGGTGCGGAGTCGAGCGGCGCTGCGTGCCGACCTGCACCACGCGGTCGTACTTGCGTGCGGCTGCCAGCATCGACTGGGATTCCACGATGTCGACCGCCGTCGGCTTCTGAACGTAGACGTCCAATCCCGCGCGGCAGGCGTCGATGGTGGGCAGCGCGTGCCAGTGGTCGGGAGGATCGATGATGACGAGGTCCATCTCCTCCTGCTTCAACATCTCCCGGTAGTCGGAGTACTTGCGCGGTTCGGCGCCGGACTTCTGGCGAGTCGCGGTCATCTTGGCGGCTTCGTCGAGCATGACGGAGTCGACGTCGCACAACGCGACCACTTCCACTGGTTCCACCTGGATCAGCCGGAACAGGTCGACCTTGCCGTACCAACCGGGGCCGATGACTCCGACCTTGCGAGGCGCGTCGGCCGCACGCAGTCCTGGAAGAAAAGCACCGGCCGCCGCCGCGGTGCCCAGGAATCCCCTTCTGTTCATCGACATGCTCGGTATTGTAACCGCCTATATGTACTATTTGCGTGGATCGTTCCCGCACTTCGCATCATCTATGTATTGTGAACGCTATGACCACCACAGCCATCAAGAACACGACCAAGAACGACCTCGCCGAAAGCACGCGAGAGACGGTGATCGCTCTCCTGCAGCAATCGACCGCCGAAGCCGTCGATCTACAGACGCAGGCCAAGCTCGCCCACTGGAATGTGAAGGGCCCCAACTTTATCGCTCTGCACGAGCTGTTCGACCAGGCGACGGACGACATCCGCAACTTCTCCGACGAACTTGCGGAGCGGCTGGTTCAGCTCGGCGGACTCGTTGAAGGCAACGTGCAGGCGATTGCCCAGGCGACGAATCTGCCCGTCTATTCAACGGAGATCCAATCAGGCGCTGATCACGTCGACGCCTTCTCGTCGGCTCTGGCGACGTTCGGCGCCCATGTTCGAGCGAATATCGACCGAGCCGATGAGGCTGGCGACCAGAATACGGCTGACCTGTTTACCGAGGTTTCTCGCGGGATCGATAAGCTTCTGTGGTTTGTCGAATCGCACAACCAGTAATCGCGTCGCAACAGACAAGCTCGCTGATAAACTCGCGGGATGCGTTCCATTCGTATCGCCGCCACCCAGTTCTCTCCCCTAGATCGGGACAAGAAGCGAAACCTGGAGCGCATCGATGCGTTGACCGCCCAAGCGGCGGCGGACGGGGCGGAGTTGGTTTGCTTCCATGAGTGCTGCATCCCGGGCTACACGTTCCTGGAGAACCTCTCGCGCGAGGACATCGAGTCGCTGGCCGAACCGGTTCCCTCAGGCTCGTCCGTTGCGGCCTTGATTGAGATTGCGAAGCGCCACAACGCCGGCGTGGCCGCGGGGTTGCTGGAGCTGGCGGACGGCGAGATCTACAACACCTACGTCGTCGTCGACCCCGACCAGGGCGTAATTGCGAAGCATCGCAAGATCCATGCGTTTGTCTCCGAGCATCTGGCTTGCGGCGACGAGTACACCGTCTTCGACTGGCGGGGTTGTCGCTTCGGCATTCTCATTTGCTACGACTGCAACCTCGTAGAGAATCCGCGCATGACCGCCATGCTCGGCGCCGAGATTCTGCTGGCGCCGCACGTGACGGGCTGCTTGCCGTCTCCGATGCCAGGGCGCGGCTTGGTGACGCGCGAAGTCTGGGAGAACCGCGAAGCGGATCCGGTGCGCTGCCGTCAGGAGTTCGACGGCCCCAAAGGCCGCGGATGGCTGATGCGTTGGCTACCCGCTCGCGCGTACGACAATGGCCTGTACATCGTTTATACGAACCCCATTGGCGACGAGAGCGGCACGATCAAGGGTGGGGGCTCAGTGATTCTCGATCCCTTTGGCGAGGTGCTGGAAGAGTGCCGCGAGCTGGGTGAAGACGTGGTGACGGCGACGCTTACGCCGGAGAAGCGGGAGGTCGCTCCCGGCAAGTTCTACGTCCAAGCGCGCCGACCGGAACTTTACCAGAAGTTCGTCGAGCCGAATCCGGATCTAGCGCCGGACGGGAAGCCGGTTATCTGGTGGAAGAAGCACCGCCAGTAGCGCTCTCTCTCCGGTGAGACTGAGAGCCATGCAACGGCTAACCGTGGAGTGGATACCCGACGAGGACGGCCTTGGTTACACGGCCCGGGTTCCAGACATCCCAGCCTACGGCGAAGGCGATACGAAAGATGAGGCGCTCTGTGATCTCAAGCAGGTTCTAGCGGCTTACGTGGACGCCTTTGGATTGGAGGCGACGCTGTCGAAAGTCTCCGGATGACGAATCTCTTCTAAGAAAATACCCGCTCGATTACCGTTCCGCCGAAATCCGTCAGCTTCTCGTGGCGTCCGTTGTGCAGCACCCAGAGCTGATTCTGGTCGAGCCCCAGCAGGTGCAGTACGGTTGCGTGGAAATCGCGCATCGTGAACGGGTCTTCAACTGCACGCAGACCCAGCTCGTCCGTCTCGCCGATGGTTTGGCCGCCCTTCACGCCGCCGCCCGCCATCCACATCGTGAAGCCGTGGGGGTTGTGATCGCGGCCGTTCCCGCTCTCCGACGTCGGCAGTCGTCCGAACTCTGCGCCCCAAATCACCAACGTCTCGTCCAGGAGTCCCCGGCCTTTCAAATCCTCTAACAGCGCTGCGACCGGTTGGTCGGAATGTCCCGCCATCTTCTCGTGGTTGGCCTTCAGGTCCTTGTGGGCGTCCCACTGCATGGAGATGGGGCCGCCGCCGGAGTAGATCTGCACGAAGCGGACGCCGCGCTCAACCATTCGCCGAGCCAGTAAGAGCCGCGTGCCGAACTCGCGCGTCGGTTCGGCGTCGAGGCCGTACATTTTCTTGGTGGCCGCTGATTCCTTGCGAAGGTCGACCGCCTCGGGCGCGTGCGACTGCATCCGGAACGCCAGCTCATACGACGCGATCCTTGCGGCCATCTCCGTGTCGTACTCGCCCGTGTCGCGGCGGTTCATTTCCTGGAGAAAGTCGAGAGTGCGACGCTGTCGCTCGGCACTCACACCCTCAGGGCGATCCAGGTGCAAGATCGGCTTCGGACCGGGTCGCAGCAGCGTCCCCTGGTAGACGGCCGGCAAGAAGCCCGCGCTCCAGCAGGGCGGTCCGCCTTCCGGCGTTCCCTCCGGCTGCGGCATCACTACGTAGGCGGGCAGGTTCTCGCTCTCCGATCCAAGCCCGTAAGTCGCCCAAGCTCCCATGCTCGGATGCGTCGCGAACAAACGGCCGTTGTGGACCTCGTACATCGCCGGCGCGTGGACGACGCTCCGTGTCGTGAAGGACCGCACAAAGCAGATGTCGTCCACATGCCGAGCGACATTGGGGAACAGTTCCGAAACCGGCAGTCCGCTCTGCCCATGTCGCTTGAACTTCCACGGCGTCCCGAGGATCGGCTGCGCGCCGTCCGTGAACTGTCCTCCGACCTTGCCGAAGCTCGCAGGCATTGACTGTCCGGCCAGGCGGTTGAGCTCCGGTTTCGGGTCGAACGAATCCATCGAACTCGGAGCGCCGACGTTGAAGATGAAAATCACCGACTTCGCGCGGGCGGGGAAGTGCGGGTCCTTCGCCGCCAGCGGATTCGTCGCCGCCGCGCTCTCGCGGGCGAGCAGGTGCTGCAACGCGACGGCGCCGAAGCCGTTGGCGGCCCCGCGCAACACGTCCCTGCGGCTCGGCTTACGGTCGATAAACGAACTCATTGCGATTCAACAAGGCCAAGCAGAAATCCGCCAGCTCCGTGTCCGGCGCCCCAAGGAACTCAACCGCGGATTCCATCTCCTCATTGTCCGGCGCCCGTGCGAGCGTCAACTCGTATCCTCGCTTGACCGCGCACTCTCGGTCTGGCCCGCAGTCGCCCTTCAAGCGCTCGGCGAACGAATTCGCCTCCGCCTGAACGAAGTCGCTGTTCAGCAACGAGAGCGCCTGCAGGGCATGGATCGAACTCGTCCGCACAGCACAGGAAGTCATCGTGTCCGGCTGATCAAAGTTGGCGAGCATCGGCAGCCGTACGGTCCGGCGGTTCAGGAGGTACAGGCTACGCCTGCGATGCTGGCTCAGATCCGGCGTGACCGGCCAGAGGTTGTCGGGCTCGGCTTCCGTGAAGATCAGGTCATAGACCTCTTGTTCGATGGGAACACGGACCGGGCGACCGCCCACTTCGCGGACCAGTCGACCTGAAGCCGCGAGCACGTTGTCGCGAATCATCTCGGCTTCCAGCCGCCGTTGGTTCGCGCGCCAGTAGAACTTGTTGTCCGGATCCTCTTCGGCCTTGGACGGATCGATTGTCGCCGCCTGACGATATGCGCTCGAAAGAACGATCATCCGATCGAGCGCTTTGACGCTCCACCCGCTCTCAACAAAATGGGCGGCCAGGTAGTCCAGCAACTCCGGGTGAGAAGCGCCGCCGCCCAGCAGGCCGAAGTTGTTCGGATCGGGTACGAGCCCGCGGCCCATGCGGAACTCCCAAATCCGGTTCGCCATCACGCGGGCGGTGAGCGGGTGCTCCTTTTCGGTCAGCCAGCGGGCCAACGCCGATCTCCGGCCTGCCGCCGTCTTCGGCGGAGCGCCGGCGCCGTAGTCGTCCAGCGCCGAGAGGAAATCCGGCCCGACTTGCTCTTGAGGATGACGGTGGTCCCCGATCTTGAGAACGTGCGTCGGTTCCGGCTCTTCCAGGTTGGCGACCGCGTAGGCGCCCTTGGGCGGATGCGGGCGCTCCAAATCAATCGCGTGCATGCGAGCTCGCAGTCCCGCACGCCGCTCTTTCTCGTCGCGGGGAATCCGAGCGACGACTTCGTACCAGGCGGCCTTGATCTGGTCCTCGGCTTCTTCCGCCATCCGGGCTTGATCGTCGTTGCGAAGCTTCTTCGGCAATTCCAGCGCGGCGAGGAACTCAGGCTCTAACTGCGCTCGCTTCTCGGCCACGATCTGGCGTCGGTACGGCTCCTCGATCGCCTTGATCTCTGCTCTGATCGGCTCTAGCCAGCCCTCATGCTCGGCGAGTGCCGCCTCGTACGTAGTCAGCTCCTCGACCTGGGCCAAGTTTCTCTCAGCGATCTCCGAACCCGAGAAGAACGCCTGTAGCTGGTAGTAATCCTTCTGCAAGATGGGATCGAACTTGTGGTCGTGGCAGCGTGCGCAATGGACCGTCAGTCCGAGAAAGACCTGCCCCACGCCGATCGTCATTTCTGTGAGGACTTCCTGGCGCGCCTCTTCGGGATCCTGGTTTCCACTCACGACGTGCCTCGGCCCGGCTCCGTTAAAGCCGGTTGCGATGAGCGCTTGCGTGTCGCCCGGGTATAGTTCGTCACCGGCGATCTGCTCGCGGACGAAGCGGTCGTAAGGTTTGTCGCTGTTGAACGACCGCACCACGTAGTCGCGGTAGCGCCAGGCATCGGTGCGGAAATGGTCCCGCTCGAAACCGTCTGTGTCGGAGTAACGCACCACGTCGAGCCACTTGAGCGCCCAGCGTTCTCCGTAGTGGGGCGAGGCCAGCAGCCGCTCGACCAGCGCCTCATAAGCGCGCGGCGACGTGTCGTCCAGGAACAAACGAGCTTCGGCGGGTGTCGGCCCGAGGCCGGTCAGGTCCAGGTAGACCCGACGCAGCAGTCGCTCCCGCTCCAACTCGCGGGACGGCTCCAGCCCCTGCGCCTCCAGGGCGTCCAATACGAACGCATCGACAGGCGTCCGTATCCATTCGGACGCGGATTCCGGGGGCGGGGGCGCGGCTACCGGTTCAAAGGCCCAGTACGAAACGGACGCCGCGAATAGAAGGACGGTCCACACCGCCCAAATTATACCCCTCGCCTACTGTGAGGGCGCCGCCGTCCAAGGCTGCTTGAGGCGGAGCGGCTTGAACCTGTACTTGATGATGCAATACAGAGCGCGAAATCCGTCTTTCATGCCGATCTTCTTGCCTTCGTCGTAGGTGCGTCCGTGGTAGGCGATGCCGACTTCGTAGATGCGCGCCCGCGCCTTCGCCAGCTTGGCGGTAATCTCCGGCTCGAAACCGAAGCGGTCTTCCTCCAAGGGGATGGCCTGGATCAACTCGCGCCGGAAGACCTTGTAGCAGGTCTCCATGTCGGTCAGATTGAGATCGGTCATCATGTTCGACAACAACGTGAGGAATCGATTTCCCACCGAGTGCCAGAAGTACAGAACACGATGCTCCTGGGTGGTGATGAAGCGCGACCCGTAGACGGCGTCCGCCTTCCCCGCGTCCAAGGGCTTCAGCAGCTTGTGATAGTCCTCGGGATCGTACTCGAGGTCGGCGTCCTGGATGATGACGAAGTCGCCCTTGGCGTGCTCGAAGCCGGTCCGGAGGGCCCGACCTTTTCCGTAGTTCTTGTCGTGGAACCGAACCTGGATGTTCGGATGGACCTGCTCGAGACGCTTCAACTCGTCTCGGGTGCCGTCGGTGGAGAAGTCGTCCACCATGACGAGCTCTTTGTCGACTTCCACTGCCTGCACGCGGTCGACGAGTTCAGAGACGGTTTGAACCTCGTTGTAAACAGGGATGACGATCGAGAGCTTCATGGGAGAGGGGACTGAGGCCGGTTTCGACCCCACGCCTCCAGTTTACCCGCACTCTGCGGATTTCGGGACCTTGCGATCGAGCGAAATACGCCTTAGGATCGGGACCATATGCAACGACGTCGTTTCCTCCAAACAGCCACTGCTTTCGTAGCCGCTTCGCAGGCTAGGCCGGTCCTAGGCGCGAACGATCGCGTCGAGCTCGCGGTGGTCGGGGTGGGCGGTCGAGGCCGTGATCACATCGAATACTTTTCGGACCTCCCCAACGCTCGAATCGCAGCCGTCTGCGACGTGAATCAAGCCGCTCGAGAGCGCGGTCAGGCGCTCGTGCGGAAACTGCAAGGCCACACGCCCAAGGCCTACGTGGATCAGCGTGAGCTGCATGAGGACAGAGACGTCCAGGCTGTTTCCATCGCCACGCCCAACCACTGGCACGCACTATCGACGGTGTGGGCGTGCGAAGCCGGAAAGGACGTCTACGTGGAGAAGCCGGCGAGCCACAATCCGTACGAAGGCCGCCGTATGACCGAGGCGGCGCGCAAACACGGCCGTATGGTCCAGGTCGGCTCCCAAAGCCGCTCCATCGGACACAAGCGCGACGCCATTGAGCAATTGCGCGGCGGCGTCATTGGCGATATCTACATGGCCCGCGGGCTTTGCTATCGTCGGCGGAATTCCATCGGAGTCACCCCCGAAGAACCGGTTCCGGCCGGACTCGACTGGGGACGTTTTCTCGGGCCGGCGCCGAAGCGGGCGTATACGAAGAATCGCTTCGACTACAACTGGCACTGGTTCTGGGACACGGGGAACGGCGACATCGGGAATCAGGGCGTCCATGAGTTGGACGTCGCCCGCTGGGGACTGGGGCTCGATGCCCAGGAACGCCCGGAGTCCGTCTCGTCGACCGGCGGAAAATTCATCTGGAAGGACGACCAGGAAACGCCGAACACGCAGCAGGCGACCTTTGACTACGAGTCGAGTCAAATCGTCTTCGACGTCCGCAACCTCAACACCGGCACCGAGTCGCAGATTCCCATGGGCAAGAGCCTTACCGGCAATCTGTTCTACGGCGACAAGGGTTTCGCCATCCTGCATCCGACCGGCTTCCAGGTCTTTATGGGAGATGATCGCGAGAAGACCGTGGATGAAGGCGTGCAGGAAGAGCGCGTGTGGGATCCACGTCCGCACATGGCCAACTTCCTGGATGCAGTCGCCGCTCGCGACCACACGATTCTCCACGCCGACGTGGCCGTCGGGGCGGCGGCGGCCGATCTGTGCCACTACGCGAACGCGTCTTATCGCACGGGACGTCGGTTGTCGGTCGATTCCAACAGCGGCCTCATCCCCGGCGATACCGCGGCGAATGCGATCCTCGAATACGCCGGACGCGGCAAGTATCGGATCTAGCCCGAAGTTTCGCCGATATCGCCGCCACGACTGATGTGCATCTCGTCGCTGGCCGGCGCCTTCTTACTGGCGCGCTTGGCCGCGGGCTTCGCCTTCGACCGAGCGGCGCTGCTCGGCGCGGCCTTACGGACGCTGGTCTGGGTCGTTCGTCCGTCCTCATACCCGACGACGGTGTGGTACACCGCGCGGTCGAAGAACTCGGAGATGGCTACGATGAGTTGCAGTTCTTGGTCCCGCTCGGAAGCGTCGCCCGGCAATGACTTCTGTACAAAGTCAATGAGCAACTGCTTGGTCTTCGTCAGCGAGTAGATGAGCTGCTCGAGCGGCATTCCTCCGTGGTATCGCTCGCGTCCCTTGGCCTCGTAGGTCTTTCGCAGCTTGTTCCAAGCGTGCGACTCCAGCCAATCGCCCAAGTTGGAGAAGAGATCCCGGACCACCCCGCGGTACTGCGCGTCGGAGAGATTCCTGTAGGAGGCGGCGCGCCCGTCGTTTCGCAACGACTCGACCAAGTCGATGGCGAGTTTGTTCGCATTCCGTTCGATTTCCAATACGAGTCGTCGAGATACCATAGCGGCCTACAGCATAGCGCGCCCGGCTCGACGTACAATCGACGATCATGCTGCGTTTCGCCTTGCTCGCCTTCGTGTCTTGCCTGCCGATGACCGCCGCTCCACATTGGGTTTACTTTGGAACCGGATCGGACGGCGTCTATGTGGCCTCGTTCGACGATGAAACAGGTCAGGTGGGGAACGTTCGTCGGGCCGCGGAAGTGACTCGGCCGAACTTTCTCGCAATCCACCCAACGCTGGATCGTCTGTACTCGGTCAATCGGCTGGCGGAGGACGGCGAGCCTCGCGACAGCGCGACGGCGTTTCGCTTCGATCGCGCGAGCGGCGATCTACAACGGATCAATCAACTGGCGACCCAGGGCTCCGGTTCGTGTCATGTCAACGTGGATGCGACAGGGCGGATGATCTCGATCGCCAACTACTCCAGCGGAAGTCTAGAGGCGATGTCGCTGCGGACGGACGGCGGGCTGGACGAGAACACGTCCTTCTTCCAACATCAGGGATCGAGCGTTCATCCGCGGCAGGCTGCCGCGCATACGCACTCAGTCAACTACTCGCCCGACAACCGTTTTCTCGTGGTGGCCGACCTGGGGATGGATCAGCTCTTGGTCTACCGAACCGATGTGGAGCGCGCCGCGCTGAAGCCGCACTCTTCTCCCTACCACTCGGTCGAACCAGGATCGGGGCCTCGTCATTTCACTTTCCATCCCAACGGGCGCTTCGCCTATGCGGTCAACGAACTTTCTTCCACCGTGACCGTACTGGAGTTCGACGCCGCCGCCGGCTCGTTCCAGACTCTCCAGACGATTTCTACGCTGGCTTCCGATTTCTCGGGAGAGAACACGACCGCCGAGATCCTCGTGCACCCTTCAGGGAAGTTTCTCTACGCCTCCAACCGCGGACACAATTCCATCGCGGTGTTCTCCGTCGATCCCGCCGGCGGTCGTCTGCGCTCTGTGCAGCGAGTCTCCACGCTGGGCGATTGGCCTCGAAACTTTCGGATTGCTCCAGGAGGGCGCTTTCTGCTCGCCGCGAATCAGAGATCGGACGAAGTCGTCGTGTTCGCCGTCGAGGCGGCAAGCGGACGCTTGACCCCGACCGGCATTGCAGCGGACGTTCCGGCTCCGATGTGTATTCGTTTTATAGAGCGGCGCTGAGCGCAGGCGTTTCGCGCGAGCCGTAGGCGTCGAACGGGCGGCCCTCCAGCAGAGCCCGAGCTTTGTTTTCGGGCACGGCTTTGGAGAATAGGAACCCTTGTCCGTAGCGGCAACCCATCGCTTGCAATCGAGTCAGTTGCTCGATCGTCTCGATGCCTTCGGCGACCACGTCGATTCCGAGGTCGTCGGCCAGCGTCAGCACCGCACGAACCAAGGAGCGCTCGGGCCCGTCATTGCCGAGCCGCCTGACGAAGCCGCGGTCGACCTTGATCACGTCGATTGGGAACGAGCAGAGCCGGCTGAGCGAGGAGCGCCCTGTTCCGAAGTCGTCCAGCGCCAGTCGGAAGCCTCGCTCCTTGAGCAACAGCAATTTGTCGATCGCCGGTTCGTCGGCCTCGGCCATCACGGTCTCGGTAATCTCCAGGTAGAGTTCCGACGGCTGAATTCGGGTCCTCGCGAGCAACTCGTCCAGACTGCCCAACAGCCCCTCGTCGGTGAACTGCGCTTCCGACAGGTTGACGGCGATCGGAGTGGCCGGAGCACCGGAGAGGTTCCATTCGTGACGGATTTCACACGCCCGCTCGAAGGCGCGCCAGCCGATCTTGCGCATCAGCCCGGAGTCCTCGGCGTAGCCCAGGAACTCCTTGGGCAGCGCCAAGTCTCCGTTCGGACGTCGCCATCGAATCAAGCCCTCAAAGCTCTCGAGCGATCCCGAGTCGAGCTCCACGATCGGCTGCAACTGCAGTTCCAGCTCTTCCTGTTCCAAGGCTCGGCGGAGATCCGCCTCCATCTGCACCTGGTGGACGATCTGCGTCCGCATTGCGGGCCGGAAGATTTGGAACGATCCGCGAGCGTTCTCCTTGGCCCGGTACATGGCCGTGTCGGCGTCTCTCAACAGGCTGGTGGGGTCGGATCGTCCTGGCCCCCCAACGACAATGCCGACTGACGCCGACGGCGTGACCCGACAACCGGCCACCGTAGCAGGTCGACTGACTGTCTCCAACAACCTACGGGCGAGTTCGACGGATGTCTCTTCGGAAGGGATCGCGGCCAGCAGAACGCCGAATTCGTCGCCGCCCAATCGCGCCACCAAGTCGTCGCCGCGGACGCAACGCGAAAGACGAGCGGAGACGGTTACCAACAGTTCGTCGCCGGCCAAGTGTCCCAGGCTGTCGTTGACCAACTTGAATCGATCCAAATCCAGGAACAGGACGGAATAGAGACTGGAGCCGGGGACGGCCTCGCTCTTGGCCTGCTCTAGACGGTCGATGAAAGCTGCACGATTCGGTAATCCCGTCAACGGATCGTGGGTCGCGTTGTGGTGTAGCTGGGTCTCAAGCAGCTTGCGCGCGGTGATGTCGGTGAGGACGCCCCGCAATCGAATCCGACCGTCGGCTTCAAAGATGATTCGGACCGAGTCGCGGATCCACAGCGTTCTTCCGTCCACCGCTTTCATCCGGTACTCAAGCTGATGGCCCTCGCGCCTTCGGATATTGTTGCGTCGGTATTCCGAGGCCCATTCTCCGTCCTGCTGATGCATGCGATCCGCCCAGAAAGTGGGGTTGTCCAGCCACTCGGACGGCGCGTAGCCCAGCAAGGCCTCCGCTTTTCGGCTGACGTAGGTGTAGCGCAGCGATTCCGGGTCAGCTTCGTAGGTGACGGCGTCCAGGGTGCTGATCAATCCCTGATAGTTCTCGTGGGACGTCTCGAGCGACTCCACGTTTCGCTCGTGCGTGCGCTTGAGGTAGAACATGGCCGCCACGATTCCAGCAATGCCGACCGCTCCCAGCCCGCCCTCCACCATGTGCGCTAATTGGCTGAGGCCGGGGGGCTTGAGCGTCGCCGCATCTAGGAGCTGGACCAGGCGGGACCAGGCGAAGAGCATCCACCCCATTTCGACCGGAGCGGTATCGAGCCGGCGGACGTAGATTAGGGCGACGAGCGCCGCCACCAACGTGGCGAGAGACGAGTAGAACGGAACGGTAGCGAAGTCCGCGGCCGGTCGGACTTCCAGGAAGTGAGTCCAGACCACCGGCGTCAGGGTCAGCACTACCCAGTGCACCCGGCGAAGGGCCGCCAATAACCGCGCCGCTCGGCCCTCTGGACGCGGGGCCGCCGCGGCGCTGTGCTCCAACTGCCGCTTGGATTTCAAGAACGTGAGGCCTTGCTAACAACTATAAGGAGCGCCAAGGCTCCCGCCCCATAAGGCGTTTACCGGTTATCTCTCGGCCGACCGCCTGAGTTGCCCGCCGTCAGTTGTAACAAGGAAGAGTGCTAAGGGTTTGTTTTCAACAGCTTTAGGGCAGCCGCGGTCATCGCCTGGACACCGGTGCGGACTGTCTCTACAGGCTCGGGACGAAAGTAGGGCGAGTGTAGGGACGGCAGACCCGGTTCGCCTGGATTCTTCGACTTTTGCATCCGCGCGGGATCGATCGTTCCCAGCCGGAACATGAAGATTGGAATGTCGTGCTCGGTGCGTCCAAAACGGGCAAAATCTTCGCCGCCCATTTCCGGCAAGATTTCGATGACGTTTTCCGCGCCCAACAGGTCGCGCCAGACCGGCAGCAGGAGCCTGCCGAGTTCCGGGTCGTTGTAGACGGCCGGCGTGTACTCGCGGTTGGCTAGGGTCACTGTAGGCATTCGATCGGCGGGCATCCCGAAGGCCTCGGCCGTCTTTATGGTGATCCGACGAATGGAGTCGAGCAATCTTCGACGGGTCTCGTCCGAGTAAGAGCGCACGGTCATCTGCAGCTTGACCTCCGGAGGAATGATGTTGTGCTTCGCCCCGCCGTGGATGGAGCCTACGGTCACCACCGCCGCGTCTTGAGGATCGACTTCACGGCTGACGATCGTCTGCAGCGCGACCACGATCTGCGCGGCAAGCACAATGGGGTCCTTGGCGAGATGCGGGTACGCTCCATGTCCTCCCACGCCTTGAACGGTCACGTCCACCGAGTCGACGTTAGCCATTGCGAAACCGAGTCGATACCCGATCGATCCCGTCTGGAGGGACGGATGCGAATGCAGTGCGATGATGTGGTCAGGCAGGGGGAAGCGCTCGAACAATCCCTCCGCCAGCATCGCGCGGGCGCTCCGCCCCGCTCCTCGGCCGGCTGCGCAATCATCACTACCGTTCCCGACCAACCCGCCTTGGTGGAAGCCAAATTGCGGGCCGTGCCTACCCAGCTCGTCATGTGCGTATCATGGGCGCAGGCGTGCATCACGCCCACGTCTTGCCCCTGGTCGTCCAGAGCTCGAACGTCGCTCGCGTAGGAGGCTCCCGTTTGCTCGACGACCGGGAGTCCGTCCATATCCGCGCGGATCATCAGAGTCGGCCCGTCGCCGTTCTCCATTACGCCGACAACGCCCGTGCCGCCGAAGTTCTCCGTCACCTGGAAGCCGGCGTCACGGAGTTCCTTGGCCATCGTGGCGGCGGTCTCGGTCTCGTAGTAGCTCAGCTCTGGGTGTGCGTGCAGGTGTTTGTAGAGCGCGACGAGCTGGTCGAGACGCTCGCCGGAGAGTTCGGGAACCTCCAACGCGGCCAACGGCATAGAGAGCGCGAGCAGGGAGATGACGAAGCGCATCCCGGAAGAATGCCATGTTCGCCGGTCGAAGGTCTACTGCGGGCCGCTCAGGGTCTCAAGCTCTCCATGTAGACCGACATTGCGCCGATGCAGGAGCGCAGGACTTCAGGGTCGCGAGCGTTCTTGGCGAGGCCGGTCGCCCCTTCCACTCCGGCCACGAAGAAACCGGCCGCCTGTTTGCAGTCGACGCCCGCATCCACGGAGCCGGCCGCTTGGCCGCGCTGAAGGCTCTCCGCAATCCCCTCGCGCCACAGGGAGAAAACGGCAGCCAGCCTCGTTCGGAACTCGTCGTCGACGGAGGACATCTCCTGGGCGAGGTTGTTCAGAGGACAGCCGCAGTCGCAGACCTGAGCGATCTGTTCGTCCGTCATCGACTGCAACTGTGTCATCAGCGCGGTAATCGGGTCGTCCGTATCAGCGAGCGGGGCGATCCAGGTCTCCTGCATGTGTCCGCCGATGATCTCTTCCACAACGGCGTAGCCAAGCGCGGCCTTGTTGGGGAAATGGTGATATAGGGCCCCTTTAGTCAGGCCCGTATCTGCAAGAATTCGATCCACGCTGGCCGAGCGGAAGCCGTTTCGATAGATCTCCGCAAAGGCCGCCTCCAAGATCCGCTTGCGCGTCTGATCGGGGTTTCTCTTGACTACCATGTTGTCGCGGGTCCACAGTGCAGCACCGGTCGGCACTACATACCAGCTAGTATCCTAGCTGTCCGCAGGGTTGTCAACCGATTGAAGCGAAACCAATTAGGCGTTCGCTGCGTCTAATTCACGCAAGCCGATCGAAGACGCGCCCGTCGTAGTGAGGTAGAATACTGAGGGTTTCCGGATGGAGGAGAAGACAAGAATGAACAGGATTCAAACGTTGGTGTGCGCCCTGGCTTTGAGCGTGACTCCCGTGATGTTTGCAGAGGGCGACGCTGAAGCCGGACAAGAGCTTTTTGATTCGAAATGCTCGGTTTGTCACAACACCGACAGCAAAGATAAGAAGATTGGTCCCGGGCTCGCCGGCATTTCAGAGGGCACCCTGCCCAGCGGCAAGGAAGCGACCACGGAGAACATGCTCGAGAATCTCAACAAAGGCGGCGCCGGCATGCCTCCCTTTGAGAAGCTGCTCTCTGATGAAGAGAAGGCGGACCTGATCGCGTACGTCAAGACGCTCTAGTTCTCTGACACGCCACAAGAATCGTCGGAATTTCCGAAAGCGCGGCCAACTTGGCCGCGCTTTTCTTCGTTTGGGATCTAGCGGCTGAATTCCACACCAACAAGATGGGAGTCGCCGCTCCGCATCGAGTACCGTACCGTCGCTTCTCGTGTTCGTGAGTCGTAGCGAATGACGACCTCTCCCTGCTCCGGGCCCGACTGCTGGAGGCGGAGTTGTGCGCCCGACTCAGACAGGTTGGTAAACGAGGCAGGGATTCGAACGCGACTGAGGCCGTGTAACCACTCGATTTCAGCTTCCATCGCGACCGCACGACGCGGTGACTTCCGCCGGTCGGGCTGATACTTCAATCGCAGAGTACTCATCGGGCTATCCGCTACACACTCTTCCACGACGCACTGCATGCGCTCGTCGCCCCGACTGACCCAGACGTACTGGCCCTGCTCAAAACTGTGCTCGGATCGAAGCCGGATCTCCTGATCGTTCTGCTCGATCAAGTCGGCCGAGCAGACCACTCGGCATCCGAGCCAACTCGGCACCGAGATGGTGTGTCGTTCCTCCGCCTTCGACTGGGGTTGTTCCGGCGGCGTCTCAGCGGCGGGTGACGTTTCCGCGTCGTCAACGTGTCGCAATATCTTCTTGAGCATGTCTTCACCCATCGCTTCAATAGCTCTCTGTTCCAAGCGTGCCCCGAGGTGCGAAACGGGGTCAATGGACCGGAAATACCAGTCGCCCGAAACTGTCGGCGCCGACGCGTAGGGGGTTCAGTGGAGCAGTAGAGGAACCGTTGGTCCTAGGGGACATAGGGCGGTCGCCCGCAGGGCGGCTCCAGGCGGATTCGCGTAAAAATTCTATCGTTTCTTGAGTTTGCGGCGCTTCTTGCCGTCCTGCTCTTCCGGCGGCGGTGCGACGATCCTGAAATTGACCTCGATCGTCGTCTCGACCTCCACCGCTTGCCCGTTGAGCAGCAATGGGCGATAGCGCCACTGGCGGACCGCCTCGAGTGCAGCCCCGGTCAGCATGGGGTGGCCGCTTTCCAAGCCCAGCTCGCGGATCGCTCCGTCGCGAGCAATGATGGCGTGCAAGATGACCCGGCCGCCGATGCCCGCCTCAATCGCCTCTTCGGGGAAAACCGGCAGAATCCGGTTTACCAGGCGGGCCGCCTGCACCTGTCCGCCCACTCGGACCGGCTTGGGTACGGGCGGCGGTGCAATGTTTGAAGCGAGCATGCCCAACACGGATCCGCTGACGCCGTCCATCACTCCTCCCGGCATGCCCGGGGGCGGTGCGGTCCTGGGTTCGAGGTCCAGGCGGTCCTCAATCAGCGATATCTCTTCTGGGATCTTGCGCGGCTGACGCAAGACGTCTTCAAACCGCTCTCTGGGCCGGGTGGGAACCACTTTGACTTGGGGCGGCGGCGGAGGGGCGGGCGGG
>Ga0209273_10001369_pt1 | contig 22264 bp, 19 predicted proteins | sample tdAd471_FD_187126 | JGI IMG/M metagenome (GOLD analysis project Ga0209273, IMG submission 187126) | Marine sediment microbial communities from the Atlantic coast under amendment with organic carbon and nitrate - tdAd47.1 (SPAdes)... | ecosystem: Environmental > Aquatic > Marine > Coastal >...
CTGAGGCCACGCTTAATCATTTGCGTGCGGACGCTGATGTCACTTACCTGATGCCGCCTGAGGCGTTCGACATGCTGAAGGAAGCAGGCCTGACGACCGCCGAGGAGGCGCGCGTCAAAGCCGTGCTGCCGCCGTGGGAAGGCGACCCGCTTGAGTATGATATTGGGGGCATCAAGGCGCGCGCCTACCGGGTGGACCATGGCCCGGGCAGGCCGCAGAATATCGGCTTCCATGTCATGATCGATGGGGTCAGTTTCTTCCACACAGGCGATATCATCGCAAGTGCGGAAAGCCTCAGGAAAGCCGGGCTCTCCCACACGCCGGTTGACGTGATGCTGATGCCTTTCTGGTACGGCCTTGGCGATGACGCGCAGATGCAGGCCGTCAAGGGCGCATGGGACGTGGCCACAATGGTGCCGATGCATCTGCCGCCCGGCGAGCGCGGCTGGATGAGCCAGTTTGGCGGCCATGACGGGTTCATGGATGCGCTATACGGCCAGTGGCCGGGCAGCGTGCGCCTCACCGACGAGATGGCCTGCCAAACGTTTGGGGTTAAAGGCTGACGGTTTTGCCGTGCCAGTCGCTGCCGGTGCGGCGGGCGATGATGAGGGCTTCTGCCGTGCCGTCCACTTGCGCGATCAGCTTCCCGCCGGGGGCCCAGATACTGGATAAGCCCACCGGCGTCAGTGGCCCGCTTTTCGTGGCATAATTCGAGAAAACGACCGGGACGCCATGCTCGGTCGCGTATCCCTTCAGAAGTGGCTCCTCGCGCGCCCAGGCGGCTTCGTTGATCAGCGCGCCCACGGCATAAACGTCTGCGCCAGCCGCCACGGTGCCTGCCGCGTGGCTTGGCTTTGTGAGGTCCGCGCAGATGCCCGCCCCAATTTTTGCGCCCCGGTGCGGCGTGACGCTATAGTCCGTGCCTGATTGGAAATAGGCGGCTTCGCTGTCGTGGACATGGATTTTGGCGTAGGCCGTGGGCGTATCGCCGCCCAAAATCACCGCGCCCAAGTATGGCTTGCCGCCAGCAATATAATCCGGGGCCTTCAGGGGCATACCCAGATAGGCCAGCACGCCGGCTTCCCGCGCCAGCGCCTGCAGGGGCGCGAATATACTGTCCTCCGGCGTGCTCTGCAGCTTAGCCGCCAGGTCCATCTCATAGCCGGTGACGGAAAGTTCCGGGAACACCAGCACATCCACGCCTTCTATAGCCGCCTGTTCCATCACCTGCCGGTGCAGGGCCAGGTTGGCGGCAACATCGCCGCGGATTGCGGATATCTGTGCTGCTGCAAATGTCTGTGCCATAGCGTCCCCCTCGTGCTGGCGCCCATCCTACTCGCCCGCGCCCGCTTTACAATCGGCTTTTTCGGGCGTATAAGCCGCGCATGGGCTCCAGCCGCCCGCCGCCCGCGGACATCGTCTTGGTGAAGTGCTGGATTCATTGACATGAATTTCCATACGGCCTTTCTAGCCGGTGGCAATGCGGGCAACCATCCCTGATTTGAGAGGCCAGACAAAGGAAATTTCCGTGTCTAATAATCTCTCATCCAGTAACCCTTATCTCACTGGATCACTGGGCGGCGTTTTCGCAAGAACGGCGCTCCCCATTATCATTGTCATGGGCATGAACGGCGCGGTGACGCTTATCGATGCCTTATTCCTCGGTCTTTATGTGGGGCCTGAGGCCTTGGGCGCCGTGACGCTCATGTTCCCCATTTTCATGCTTCTGGTGGCGCTTTCGACGCTGGTATCCGCGGGCATGGCCAGCCAGGTGTCGCGTGCCCTTGGCGCAGGTAATCATGATGACGCGCGGGCCACATTTGTGGGCGCGCACGGCCTTGCGTTTCTGATCTGCTGTGTGCTGATCGCGGCTTTCAGTGTGGTTGGCACCGGCATGGCACGGCTGTTTGCGGGCAGCGCGGGGCAGATGGCCGATATGGGCCATACCTATATCAGCATTATGATTGTCGCATCGCCCATCATGTTCACCCTGTCGCTGAATTCAGACGCGATGCGGAGCGAGGGGCACCTGGGCCTGATGGCGGGCATCAGCCTGTTGGTCTCGGCGCTGAATATCGTCTTCAACTATGTGCTGATCGCACGGCTTGAGTTTGGCGTGGCGGGGTCTGCATACGGCACGGTGCTGGCGCAGCTTGTGGCCTTCGCCTCTGTGATCGCCTACCGCACATGGGGCCGCACAGTCATCAGGCCATCTGCCTTCCTGGCGCACGGCCTGCACGTGCGCTGGCGGGCAACGCTGGCGCTTGGCATTCCGCCCAGCCTCAATTTTCTGGGGGTGTCGCTCGTCTCCGCGGCGGTGCTGGCGTCGCTGCAGCTCGTGGACAGCAGCCAGTACGGCGAGACCGTGTCGGCATACGGCATCATCACGCGCATCACCACCTTTGTGATCCTGCCGCTTCTTGGGCTGTCGCAGGCCATGCAGGCGATTGTGGGCAACAATTACGGGGCTGAACTGTGGCACCGGTCGAACCGGGGGCTGGGGCTCGCGATTGCGGTGGCGCTGGCCTATTGCCTGTTGGTGGAGGCCGCGCTGATCACCTTCGCCAGCCGCATCGGATACATGTTCGTGGATGACGCCAGCGTGGTGGCGGAGATCGTGCGCATCATGCCGGTGATGGTGTCCATGTTCGCCATCGGCGGGCCGCTTCTCTTGCTCGCGAACTATTTCCAGGCCATCGGCAAGGTGGCGCAGGCGGCACTTTTGGGGCTCACGAAACCCTATCTATTCGCCATTCCGCTGGTGTTCCTGATGCCGAAGCTGTTCGGCGAAGTGGGAATCTGGTGGGCCGGGCCGGTGGCGGAGCTGTGCCTTTTGCTGCTGGCGGTGGTCACGCTGAATAACGCGCGCAAGCGGCAAGCGCTAAAGTGGGGCCTGTTCCGGCAGGCGTAATCAAGTGGCGGGGCTTCGGGAAACCGGGGCCTCGCCTTTTCTTTACAAACGCCGGGCGCAGGCGTATAAGGCGCGCCAACAGGATAACCCGCTGTGTGGTGGAACGCCCGCAGCCTGAAACGCCCTGGACCGGGACATACCCCCGGAAAAGGCAGGAGTTAACACGATGCAGATTACCCCGAACGGCCAGGAGCCGATCGTTTCCCCTCGTATTCCAGCCGCTGACGACAAGCTCAATATCCTTGGGCTCGACCGCGATGAGCTGAAAGCCGCGATTGCAGAGATCGGCGTGGCCGAAAAGCAGGTGCGCATGCGCACCACACAGGTATGGCATTGGCTTTATCACCGCGGCGTATCCTCGTTCGATGATATGACCAATATCTCGAAAGATGTGCGCGCGAAGCTGGCGGAGCATTTCACCATCACGCGGCCAGAGATTGTCGAAGCGCAATATTCGAACGACGGCACGCGCAAATATCTGATCCGCTTCGCTGACGGTAATGAGGCCGAGGCGGTTTATATCCCCGAGGAAGATCGCGGCACGCTGTGTGTGTCTTCACAAGTGGGCTGCACGCTCAACTGCAAATTCTGCCACACGGGTACCATGCGACTTGTGCGCAACCTGACGGCGGCCGAGATCGTGGCCCAGATGATGATCGCGCGCGACGATTTGGGCGAATGGGAAAACCCGACCGAAGGACGCCGCGTGACCAACATCGTGATGATGGGCATGGGCGAGCCGCTTTATAACTTCGACAATGTGAAGAAAGCGCTTGAGATCATCATGGACGAGGAAGGCATCCAGCTTTCCCGCCGCCGCATCACGCTTTCCACATCTGGCGTGGTGCCGCACATGGAACGCTGTGGCAAGGAAATCGGCGTGAACCTGGCGGTTTCCCTGCACGCTGTCCGGAACGATGTGCGCAGTGATATCATGCCGATCAACAAGAAATACGGCCTGGATGAAGTACTTAAAGCCTGCGCCAACTATCCTGGCGCCCACAATGCCCGCCGCATTACGTTTGAGTATGCCATGCTCAAAGGCGTGAACGATAGCGACGCCGACGCGCGCGAGCTGGTGCGTTTGATACGCAAATACAAGCTGCCGGCGAAAGTGAACCTCATTCCGTTTAACCCATGGCCGGGCACGGACTATGAGTGCAGTGACTGGAGCCAGATCCAGCGCTTTTCCGACCTTGTTTACGAGGGCGGCATCTCCGCGCCGATCCGCACCCCGCGCGGGCGTGATATCATGGCGGCATGTGGCCAGCTGAAGTCGGCATCTGAGAAGAAATCGAAAGCTGCGCTGGCACGGGAAGCTGAGGCTGCTGCAGCTGTGGCGACTGCGGGCACTGAGCCGCACCACACCTCAACCGGCCTGACCTAAGTCAGCCCCGCATGGGGATCAAAGGGGTCGAACTTTAACCACTTGTTAACCTTTTAAGTCAGAAAAGGTTAACAACGACTCGACTCTACGGGCTGTGAGTCGCCGAGCCATGCATCAACTTGGGAGAGAGACAATGAGACTGCTTCTGGCCTGCCTTGTCTTTCTCCATCTCACCGCTTGCGCAACCGAACCGCAACCCATTGAGATCGTGGTGGAAGCCGGTTTGGCCCACGCCGTTGCCGTCGATCTTGTCGTTATCGAAGACAACCAGCTTGCCCAGCAGCTGTTGTCCACACAGGCGGCAGACTGGTTCGCGAACAAAAGCGCCTACCAGATGATGGGCGGCGTGAAAATAAGCAGCTATCAACTGGCGCCGCTGGCCAAGGAAAGTGACGCGATTTTCCCGCCTTCAAAGTCCGCGACTGGCAAAAGGCTGATCATTGTGTCGGGCTCAGACGGACCAGTGGTGCTCGAAGCAGGGGATGGTCTGGTTCAAGTGGTTGTGGGAGTTGAAACAATCTCGACCAGAGAATCGCCTTGCTTGTGAATTGAGGGCTTAGGCCAGCGGGTCTGTGCCTGTCCTGAGCCAGCCGGTGATGCTGTAGCGCGCCCGGCGCGAGAAGGTGGACACCTGGCTCACCGCATGCGGCTTGGGGATTGAGAAGATATTGAGCGCATTGAAGCTGGGCGTGAAGCCGCCTTCCACATGTTTTTTCTTGTCGAAGAACTGCAAAATACCGCCCCAGTCAGGCTGCCATTCCGGCGTCATGTTGAGCACAAACGCAGCGCGGCGGTCCTTGCCGTAGACATTGTCGTCATGAATGGTGAGGAAGTCACCCGGCGAGAATTTTGTCAGCTGGGCGTCAGCGAAGGTGATGTCCGCGTGGCCGGTGACCGTGCGCACGAAGCCGAGGAATGGTTCGCTATTGATGAACTCGAACAGTTTATTGAACGGCTTTGCGCATTCGCCCGCGTGGTAGGCATCATAAATGGGATAGTTGTCGTAGATATACTGGAAGCCCTTTTGCGCGCCCGCATAGGCAGCCATGCGGATGTCATGAAGCTGCTGGTCGGTCATCGCCTTGCGCTGTTCGGGGAACACGTCAAAAAGCTTGTCGACCTGGTTAAGGTGCAAAATCCATTCTTTGAAGTCGGCAATGGCGCCAAACAGGTCCTTGGCCGACTGGTCCGTCAGCACATTCGGGATATGGATCCGCCCCGCCTGCTTGTAGGTTGCTGCCAGCGCCGGTGCCTGCAATTCATTCGACAGTTCAAGATTGAGTGCAGACATGCGCGCCTTCCCGTTTCAGATCTATGAGCCTCATAGCCTGAATTGGGAAGTGGGTCAAAGGGCACAAGGCCGGGCGGGGGACGGCAAATGGCCGCACCCGGGCTTCACTCACCGTCTGCCGAACAGCGCGAGGATGCTGTTGGGTGCCTGGTTGGCGATATTGAGCGCAATGATGCCCAGTTGTTCCTTCACCTGCGCGGCCTGCAGGTCGGCTGCCGTTCGGGCCAGATCCGCGTCCACCATGCGGCCGATGCCGCGCTCGATCACGTCATGCAGTTTGCTGGCAAACTCGCGCTGGATTTCAAGCCGCCGGGAAGCGGTGCCGAAGTGGCTCATGGCGCGGTTCACATTGTCGATCGACTCGTTGATCTTATCCATTGAATAATTCTGGTCGTCGGTGAGCGTGATAAGCGCCCCGCCGAAGGCAAGGCTCTGATGGTCGAAATCCAGTGTTTCGCTGCCGTCGGAATTCGCCAGCGCGCTGATGATGTCATTGCCGCTGTCGATCAGATTGGTGCCATTGAAGTTGGCGCTTGAGATCATCAGTTTGATCTGCTCGCGGTAGGCATCCAGGTCAGCCGTGTAGGCTTCAATCGCAGCGTCATCATTATTCTTTTGCGCGCTCAGGAGCGACGCCATCTTGCCTTTCATCTCAATCAGGATGTCAGAGATGCTTTCGGTCGCGACAAGGGCGACATCCACAGCGCTCGTGGCCCGGTCCAGGCTGTCCATGGTCGCGCGCAGGCCAGACAGGTCGCCCCGCATGCGCTGGGCAATCGAATAGATGGCGGCGTCATCGGTGACGGAGCCGACCTTGTATCCGGTGGTAATACGTTCCTGAAGGGTCTCAAGCCACTTGTGGTTGGCTTCAAGGTTACGCAGCGCGGAAAGCGCGCCCGCGTTTGTGTTAACGCTCAGCATTGCCAGTTTCTCCAGCATTTGGCCCGCCTTTTTGGCAGACCACCCGTTAGGGCACCCATAGGTAGAATATACTAAAGCGCCTGACGCTGCAATCGGCACGGCAATCTGCAGAATCTTTAGTTTCAGTTGACAAAAACTGCATAATCTGCTGTTTACACCCGCGCGATTCGATAGATTTTCTGCCTTCCCAAAAGAGAAAGCATGTTCGTCGAAGCAATTGACCCGGGGGTGGTTGCGCCCCCATACTCGCGCTGACAATTTTTATCCTGGAGTTCTTATATGTCGGACAAGATCAACAAGGTGGTACTGGCCTATTCTGGTGGCCTGGATACCTCGATCATCCTCAAGTGGTTGCAAGTGACCTATGACTGTGAAGTGGTAACCTTCACGGCTGACCTGGGTCAGGGCGAAGAGCTTGAGCCGGCACGACGAAAAGCCGAGATGCTGGGCATCAAGGATATCTTCATTGAAGACCTGCGCGAAGAGTTCGTGAAAGACTATGTCTTCCCCATGTTCCGCGCCAACACGGTTTATGAAGGCATGTATCTGCTCGGCACATCCATTGCCCGGCCACTGATTTCCAAGCGCCAGATCGAGATCGCGAAAGAAGTGGGCGCGGACGCGGTGTGCCACGGCGCAACCGGCAAGGGCAACGACCAGGTCCGGTTCGAGCTGGGCTATTATGCCCTGAACCCCGATATCAAGGTGATCGCCCCTTGGCGGGAATGGGACCTGCATAGCCGGACTGCGCTCCTTGAATTTGCCGAACAGCACCAGATTCCGGTGCCAAAAGACAAGCGCGGCGAAAGCCCGTTCTCGGTCGACGCTAACCTCTTGCACACCTCCAGTGAAGGCAAGGCGCTTGAGGACCCATGGGAGGCTGCCGAAGAATATGTCTACAGCCGCACAGACGATCCGCTGACGGCCCCGAACGAGCCTGAATATATCGAGGTTGAGTTCGAGAAGGGCGACGCGGTGGGTATCAACGGCGTGGCCATGAGCCCGGCGACGCTTCTGGAACAACTGAACGCCTACGGCAAAAAGCACGGCATTGGCCGCCTCGACCTTCTGGAAAACCGTTTTGTCGGCATGAAATCCCGCGGGATTTACGAGACGCCGGGCGGCACGATCCTTTTGGCTGCGCACCGGGGCATTGAGCAGATCACGCTCGACCGCGGCGCCATGCACCTGAAGGACGAGATCATGCCCAAGTATGCGGAGTGCATCTATAACGGCTTCTGGTTCAGCCCAGAGCGCGAGATGATGCAGGCGCTGATCGACAAGAGCCAGGAGTTCGTGGCGGGCACAGTGCGCCTGATGCTCTATAAGGGCAGCGTGAATGTTGTTGGCCGCAAAAGCCCCTACAGCCTCTATTCCATGGAACATGTGACGTTCGAGGAAGACAGCGTCTATGATCAGCGCGACGCGGCGGGCTTTATCAAGCTGAACGCGCTTCGCCTGCAGCTTCTGAAGCGCCGCGGTAATGTGACGGAGCCGCCAGCTTACGAGTAAGCTGACAGCCACGCGCATAGCAGCCTTTCGAAACCGGGCCTTGACGGATGTCGTGGCCCGGTTTTTCATGCCTGCAGTTGAAAAGGTGCCGCACCGGTGCCGTTTCACAGATCAAAGGAGCGTTTGTGGCCGACATTTTCACCATCATTGCACCGGTCTTTCTCATCATGATGCTGGGCTTTGGCCTTGGGAAAACCAAGCTGTTCCCCGAAGGCTCCGCTCCCATTTTGATCAGCTTCGTCTGGTATGTGGCGATCCCGGCGCTTCTGTTCCGCGCGCTGGCGCCGAAGGAGCTGCCGCACGCGTCCGAGATGCTCCTGGTGCTGGCCTATTATGGCGCGCTTTATGTGGTTTATATGCTGGCCATGCTGCTGACGCGCCTCCTGTTTGGCCTGACAACGGCAGAGCAGGGCACTTTCGCCTTTGTCACCTGTTTCGGTAACGCGGGCTTCATTGGCATCCCGATTGTCGAAGGCGTCTACGGCGAAGAAGGCGTGCGGATGCTGTTGATGCTGGTGAGCTTCCATTCGCTGACGCTGCTGCCTGTCACCACCATGGTGGTGGAACGCGCGCTCAACCAAGGCAATGGCACCAATATCCTGGCGACAACCTTCAAAAGCGTGCGCCAGAACCCCATCATCATCGCCCTTGTGGCGGGGCTTGGCTGGTCGGCGCTGCAGATACCCGTGCCCAACTGGCTGGACAAGGTTCTGGAGCTGCCCGCGGTAGCCGCGGCACCCGTGGGGCTGTTTTCCGTGGGGCTTTCGCTTTCGCGTGTGCAGATCGCGGGCAATATCACCCACGCTGTGCTTGCGGTGGCGCTCAAGCTTGCGGTGCTGCCGCTGACGGTCTTTGTCACCACCTATTATCTGGTCGGCCTGCCACCCGTTTGGTGCGTGGTGGCAACCCTGATGGCGGCACTCCCGTCGGGCATGATCCCCTACAGCTTCGCCACCAAATATGCTATTGGTGCCCGGCGTGTGGCAACGGCGGTGTTGATCTCAACCGCAGCGTCGGCCTTCACGCTTTCAGTGGTGCTTTACCTTATTCGTTCGGGAGGTCTGTAATGAAAATGATCTGGCAGGTGTACCTTTCGGGGGAGATCCACAGTGACTGGCGCGATGAGATCGCAACAGCGGTTAAGGAAGCAGAGTTGCCCATCGAGCTGATGGGCCCCAATACCAATCACAGCGACTCGGACGACTGCGGCGCGGTGATCATGGGCGAACCGGAAAGCGCCTTCTGGCGCGACCATATGGGCGCCAAGGTGAACGCCATTCGCACGCGCACGCTGATTGAGGCCGCAGACATTGTGGTGGTGCGTTTTGGCGAGCAGTACCGCCAGTGGAACGCCGCCTTTGACGCGGGATACGCGGCGGCGCTGGGCAAAAGCCTGATTGTGCAGCACCCGGCTGAGTTCACCCATGCGCTCAAGGAAGTGGACGGCGCGGCCATGGCCACCTGCGAAACTGTCACACAAGTGATAGAGATTTTGCGCTACGTCACAACCGGCGTGCTGAACCGTTAGGACCCATATGAAGCTCTATTATTCCAAGACATCGCCCTATGCCCGAAAGGTGCTGCTGCTTGCCAAATCGCTAGGCTTTGGCGACCAGCTTGAGGTGGTGATGGCCAACCCGCTGGCGAACGAGGATGCGCTTCTGGCGGCCAACCCCCTCAATAAGGTGCCAGCTTTGATGCTGGACGATGGCCGCTGCGTGTTCGACAGCCCCGTGATCATGGAATTCCTGCTGGATATGGCCGGGCAGCCGCGCGCGGGTGATGAGTATTTCGAAGACCTGCAGATTCAGGCCCTGACAGACGGTATATTGGATGCCGCCCTTGGCCTTGTGATGGAAAGCCGGCGCGAAGACAGCGAAAAGTCAGCCTACTGGCAGGAACGCTGGCACGGTGCCATCAAACGGGCGCTTCTTGTTCTTGAGCGCGACTGGCTCGACCAGCTCCATGCCTGGAATAGTGCGTCCATCGCCGCGGCCTGCACGCTGGATTATCTTTCGTTCCGCCTGCCGGAAATCAGCTGGCGCGAGGCGCACCCGGCGCTCGCCACCTGGTTTGATGAAGTGGCCACAAACCCTGACTTCACCGCCACCAACCCGCGCGATTGATGTGGGCCATAGAAAAAGGCCACCCGGCGAACCGGATGGCGTTCTTTAGCTATGGATGCTGAAACAAGTTCAGCATGACAGTGTATCCTGCCGTCACCCTGAACTTGTTTCAGGGTCCACGAACATTAGCCTATTACCTATTTTCCGGCGCGCTGTGCGTCGCGCGCGGCTTTGAACTCAGTGCCTTCGCGCCAGTTCGGCCATGCGTCGCTATCAATCAGGCTGCGGCCCGTGCTGTAGTATAGCTTGAGGTCTTCGATGGCGCCCGTCAGGTCCCAGTCTTCGCGATATTCGTCAGACGGCGAGTGATAGTGCTTTTCGATATACTCCGCCACGATCGCTTCCACATAGGCCCGGCCTTTTTCCCGATGGTCATAGCCCGAGTTGGGGTAAAGCATCGGCACGCCTTTTTTCGACAGCTCAAAGTGGTCGGAGCGGTAGAAATAGCCCTTCTCCGGCTCCTGGTCTGCTACCAGAATACGGTCTTGCGCCTTGGCGGCCGCTTTCAGGTAATCGTCCAATTTGGAGTTGCCGAGCCCCACGACCGTCACGTCCCGGGTGGGGCCATAGAAATTCAGGCCGTCCATATTGATGCCGCCCACAGTGTCCTTCAGTGGGAACAGCGGATGTTCAGCATAATAGGCTGAACCCAGAAGGCCCTGTTCCTCTGCTGTGACAGCCAGGAACAACACAGACCGCTTAGGCTTCGGGCCGGTCGCATATTTGCGTGCAAGCTCAATCAGGCCGCCGGTGCCGGTGGCATTATCGAGCGCGCCGTTATAGATGCCGTCGCCCTCAACGGTCGGGTCGGTGCCGATATGGTCCCAGTGCGCCATATAGACGAACACCTCGTCCGGCTTTTCAGAGCCTTCGATGAAGCCGGCCACATTGCGGCTGTCCATGTGCGCCACATCTGACCGGAATCCGGTGGAGAACTTCAGGTTCATCGGCACAGCCTTGAAGCCCGGTGTTTTGGCAGCTGTATACATGGTATCGAGGTCCATGCCCGCCATAGTGAACAGTTCTGCGGCTTTTTCCTTGGTGATCCAGGCTTCGGCCTCGGAAAAGCCGGAACCCTTGTCTTCGCGCACAAGGCCGAACTGCGGGCCTGTCCAGCTGCTGTCAACCGTCTGCCAGCCATAGGCCGCGGGTTTGGTGTCATGGATGATGATGGCGGCGGCAGCACCCTGGCGGGCGGCTTCATCGAACTTATAGTCCCAGCGGCCATAGTAGGTCATGGTGTTGCCGGCGAACAGCTCCGGGTCCTGGGTTGCATAGCCAGGGTCATTGACCAGCATCACGACCGTCTTGCCCTTCACATCGACACCTTCATAGTCGTTCCAGCCGCGTTCTGGCGCGTTGATGCCGTACCCCACGAACACCATGTCGCTCATCTGCACTTCGCTGTCGGTCTGCTCGCGGCGCGTCCAGACAACATGGTCGGCGCGATAAGAAAGCTTCAGCTCGCCGCCGTCGCCGGTGACTGTCATCTCTGGCGCACCTTTGGTCTCGATGGAGACAAGCGGCACGGCCTGAGTATAGCTGTCGCCGTTGGCGGGCTTCAGGCCCGCGCCCTTGAAGGCGGCTTCCAGATACTGGACTGTCAGCTCCTCACCCGGGCTGCCGGGTGCACGGCCGCCGAACTCGTCAGACGACAATGTGGTGATATGGCCCTTCAGCGCCTCTGTGTTCATGGCATAGGGGGCTGTGGCCTTCTCCGCCTGCTGGCTTTCGCCGCAGGCAGTGAGGGCAAGCATCAGCGCTCCTGTTAATGCAAAATTCTTCATGGAAAACTCCCCGTATCTATTTGTGACGGAGAGTGGCCGTTAGCGCCGCTGCTGTCAATGCACAGCACTGCCTGCAATCGGGAGTATGACGGCTCTTGTCAACACGTCCGACCTAGTCTTGCAGGGTAATGTTGTAAATATCGTCGAGTGTTAACCCGGTCAGGAAGAGGGAATTGTCAGAACCCAGCGTGACAAGCACACCATACTGGTCGCCCCGTACTATATATTGAGAGCTTTCGATGATTTGTGCTGTATCCATGCCCAGGTTGGCCAGCACATCATTTGACAGATCAAAGTCTGAAATAATGTCATGACCAATCGTGTCCCCGAATGCGAAGATATCCACTCCGTTACCGCCATTCAGGATATCATCTCCAGGTCCTGCCCAAAGAGTGTCATTGCCATCGCCACCAAATACAGTGTCATCGCCTAAGCCGTTATAAAGGAGGTCGTCACCTTCGCCGCCTGAGATAAAATCTTCGCCTTTGCCGCCAAAAACTGTGTCGTTCCCTGCTTCGCCATATAGGCGATCGTCAGCAACATCGCCGCCGCCGAAAATCAGATCGCTGCCTTCTCCTGCATATATGCTGTCGGCGTCATGCCCCCCGCCAAGGACTTCATTGCCCCGGTTGCCGTAGATTGTGTCAGATCCTGATCCAGAAAATGCCTGATCGGCCTTACTTGGAATGCCGATCAATTCATTTAGGTCAACAACACCATCCTTGTTTCCATTGGCATCGTCCCAGCCGCCCGTGATGATGATGTCATTGCCTGCGCCGCCATACAACACATCCGCAGCACCTGAGGGTGCGTCACTGGCTGAGCCATCGCCAACAAGTGTGTCATTGCCCTCGCCACCGCCGATGGTGTCTGCCCCGTCATCGCCGAAGAACAGGTCGCCAGAAATGTCACCGGCGCCTGCCCATATCCGGTCATTGCCGTTACCACCCTTGGCGACGTCCTGTCCCTCGCCGCCGATCAAGGTGTCGTCTCCGGATCCTCCAATCAGAGTATCCTCCCCGGTCCCGCCGCGCAGCCGATCATCGCCGCCTTGGCCATCAAGCAAGTCGTCACCTTTATAACCTGAAATGGCATCAGCATTATCGCTTCCCGATATTGTATCGGAAGCAGCTATATTGAGGAGTTCGTTGTGAAGGTCGATCGAATCACTCTCCGGCAAAACCAGGGTAACATCCCCGATAACCAGCGCTTCCATTCTCTCTAGGCTTGATATCTGGTTGTTGATGTTAACATAGCCAATATAGGTGCCGCTTTCTTCGTAAACATGGACCAGAAGGTGATTTGACCCGATTTCGAGTTCGATAAAATTGAAGCTGCTGGCAACGGCGCTCAGGTCAATGATATCCCCTTCGGAATTGCCAACGTCGCGCACGTGTGTAGTGAAATTGTAGCCCGATATGTCTTCCACTGTTGGGTCCCAGTTGATGACATAGGTATCAGCGCCGTCCCCCCCCACGTAGCCAAACTCCGCTGTATCCGCCACTATCCAGGTGGTCATTGCCGTCGCCACCTCTTAGTTCGTTATGGCCACCCGTTGCGATGATTGTGTCGTCGCCGCCAAGACCATAAACGTCGCGTTGGTATTCAGAAGCTAGCAGAAGGTTATCGCCATCATCTGCTCCCAAAACGACGGTGCTGCTAAGATAACCTGCATTCAGCAAGCCGGTAATGTCGATCGTTTGATCGCCCAGAATCAGTTTTTCGATTTGCCTTTCCGATTGATCGCCGACTTCCCCGCGGTAGGGAAAGTGCCCTTGAATGATGATCCAGGCGCGGTAGGTGCCCTCGTCGTCGAAAAGAAGAATACTCAGGTTCGAATCGGTCCTCCCGCCCGAAAACTGTACGTTGTCGATGCTTGGGGCGAGAGCAGAAATATCCAGGCTGTCGACCCCGTCAGAATCATAGATCGTGACGTAAATTACTTGGCCAGGTGCAGAGAACTCGGGGTTGATAATGTATGTATCATCACCACTGCCACCTTCCAGCCGGATGTCTGGATTGAGGCCGTTTTCCAGGGCAGGGGACCCATCGCCTGAACCAAGGGTGTCATTGCCGTCATCGCCATAGAGGTAGTTTCCGCCGACTAGGAGGTCATTGCCTTCTTCTCCTCGGAGCACATCGTCATAATTTGTGGCGGTTAATGTGTCGTCCGAGGCAGTACCTTGAATTGTTGTGGGCATGGTGTTTTCGGCCAAAATGGTTGAGGGTATGAAGTTTGACCTAGATAGGGGAAAGGTAACTTATTGTCAAAAGTAACATAACTAAATTGGGCGAGAATAGCTGGCTTTAGCCTGCCACTGCCGAGGGTCGGAAGGTGTCAGGTGCATGTGGTTCGCTGCAGTCAATGCGGCTTGGGCTTAACCGACGAAGGTGTTTTTGATGCCGTCCAGCATGAACTGGCACGACAGAGCCGCCAGGATCACGCCCAGAAGCCGGGTCAGCACCGCGTTCACGGTGGGGCCAAGCCAGTCCATCACCTTGGAGGCGGCGAAGAAGACAATGAGCGTGATCAGCATCACGACCGCAAGCGCGGCCAGAATAGCCCCCTGGGCCGCCATGTCATGCTCATAGTTTGACATGGTCAGCATGATGGTGGCGATGGCGCCGGGACCTGCCAGAAGCGGAATAGCGACAGGAAAGACGGAAATGTCTTCGAAATATTCGTCCAGCTTTTCAGCCGATTCCTGCTTTCGTTCGGTGCGTTTCTCGAACACCATTTCAAGCGCGATGATGAGTAGCATCAACCCGCCCGCAACCCGAAGGCCGTCCATGGAGATGCCAAGGGCGTTCAGGAACGGTTTCCCCACAAGGGCGAAAAACACCAGCACGAGCGTGCCCACAATGGTGCCCTTGATGGCCATGGTGCGCTTGTGGCTGGTGGTGGCGCCCTGGGTCAGGCCCGCGAAAACCGGTGCGATGCCGATGGGGTCTACAATGACAAACAGGCCGATAAAGGCGGCGATAAAGGCTTCATACATACTGCATGCTCCGTTTAACTGTCGCGGTTATCAGCCTGTTCTGAAAGCGGGATGCTTACGGGCTGCCGTTCTTAAAGCGTATCTGGCTTAAAGCGTATCTGGCTTAAAGCGTATCTGGCTCAATATTGTTCTGACGGCAGGTCGCTGTCACGGTATTTTTGAGTAGGCATGCGATTGTCATGGGGCCAACGCCGCCAGGAACCGGCGTGATGGCACCAGCGCGAGCAGCTGCCGTTTCAAATTCCACGTCGCCCACAAGGCGGGTTTTGCCTTCGCCGCGCTCTGGTGCGTCGATACGGTTGATGCCAACGTCGATGACAGTCGCGCCTTCCTTGATCCAGTCACCCTTGACCATTTCCGGCCGGCCAACGGCAGCCACCACGATGTCTGCCTGCGCCACTTCCGCGGCCAGGTCCTTGGTGCGGCTGTGGGCGATGGTAACGGTGCAGTTTGCGTCCAGCAGCAATTGCGCCATCGGCTTGCCGACGATGTTCGACCGGCCCACAACAATGGCTTTCTTGCCGCTCATGTCGCCCAGTGTGTCCTGCAGCATGAGAAGGCAGCCAAGCGGCGTACAGGGCACCATGGCGTCGCCACCTGTCGCCAAGAGGCCTGAGTTGATCACATGGAAGCCGTCCACATCTTTTTCAGGGGCGATGGCGTTAATGACCGATGCCTCATCGATCTGCTTCGGCAGCGGCAGTTGAACCAGGATACCGTTCACCGCCGGGTCTTCGTTCAGCTCGTTTACCTTGGCCAGCAGCTCTTCCTGGCTTGTGGTGTCCGGCATTTCAAAGTGGAAGCTGTTCATGCCGGTCTCGCCGGTTTGCTTAACTTTGTTGCGGACATAAACCTGGCTTGCGGGGTCTTCGCCCACAATCACGACCGCGAGGCCGGGCGTGATGCCGTGTTTTTCCTTGAGGCTGGCAACGTCCTTTGCAACGCCTTCGCGCACTTTGGCTGAAAAGGCTTTGCCGTCGATGATTTTGGCGGTGGGCATGGGTGTCTCCGTGCGGTGGTCGCGAACACCGGGGTCCTTAACCCAAAAGGCCCAGCTCGCGAAGCTTTGCGTCGAGCGCATCAAATAGTTCGACCGGCACACCTTCAAAAAGGATCGTTTTATTCCGGTTCTGGTCACCCGCTATAAGGCGAATGGCGGATTTGGGCAACCTCAGTTTTTTAGAAAGAAGCTTGATGAGAGCCGCGTTCGCCTTGCCGTTTTCCGGTATGGCGGTGACGGTGGCCCGAAGGCGCGGCATGCCGTCCGCGTCCTTATCCACCCGGTCGAGCTTGTCCGCGGAAGCCTTGGGGGTCAGGCGGATGTGCAGCCTGACGCCCTCTGGCACCTGTGTCAGCAGGCTATCCGGCATGATAGAGGATGTTCACGATCAGCCTCTGGAGGAACAGGATTACGAGGAACAGAATGATGGGTGAGATATCCATACCGCCCATGTTGGGAATGAAGCGGCGGATCGGCCTCAGCGCCGGTTCCGTGACCGCATAAAGGAATCGCCCCAGACCCTGCACGAACGGCTGGTAGGCATTGACCACACCAAAATGGATCAACCAGCCCAGGACGATGCTGATGATCAGCATCCATTTGAAGATGTCGAGCGCGACATAGGAGACTTGCAGCAATGCATCAATGACGACCATGTTCGATCCCTTTTTCCTGTTAACTGATCCTTATCAGGACAGGCTGTAAATTGTCACAGTTATTGCAAGACATGTAAGGTGAGTGGCCGCGAAATGCAATTAAGCGGCAAAAAATACCCTGGAGTTCCGAGTCGAATGGCTCAAAGTGAGACGCTCGTGGGTAAGAATTGCCTATGGGGCAAAAATTGCCCCTCTGGCAGAGGCAGAAAGCTGGTAAGTTAGCGCATGGCGTTTTTTGGTGGCACAAGCTTTGGTGGACTTTTCGGTCCCACACAACAGCAGACGTTCCGTCCGCAGATTGTGGGGATTGATACGTCGCTTATTGCTTTGTCGGTGGATGCCAAGATTACCCAGCGGCAGCTCTCCCTGCTGACGCCGGAGCAGCGGTCAGCGTATAATGTCAATGATCGTGGCGACGCGGTTATCCCACCATGGCAACTACCCGAAGAATCAAAGACGCTAAACCAGCAGATTCGTGAAGTCCGCAACCTGACAAAATTCATTGACTTGAAGGCCAGTGATTTGGACGGCGTGGATAATGCAGACAAAAAAGCGACTTTCGCGCTTTATAAAGCGCTCAATAATCTGCGGGTTCTGGCGGAATATGCGTCGCAGAACAGCACGTCTAACGCTTCGCTTTCCCGGCTGAATGACCAGTTTCAGCAGGGCCTTGCGGAAGTCCGGGACTTCCTGTCGACGGCGGACCTGGAGAAGCTGGACCTGTTCCTGGGCGACAAGGAATACAAGACAGAGGCAACAACGCGCCTGGGCAAGAACGGCACCGAATCGAACGGCTCTCTGATCACCAACGATCCGAACGCAGCGATTACCGGCTTGACGGGTACAGAGGTCTTCACGGTTTCCATCACCAAAAGCGGTGTGACCGACGACATCCAGATTGATCTGTCGGGCGTTACTGGCACGCTGTCGCTCAATAATATCAAGGACTATGTCAATACCCAGATTGAGGCGTTGACCATTCTTGATAGTGGTGGCCAGCCTGTACCGAAACACGGTACCCGGTTTGATGTCCGCCGCGATGGCGATACCGGTCAGTACAGCCTACAGATTGATGGCACGATCACGGAGGAGGTCAAGCTGTCTGCGGCCGTGACCACTCCGACGCTTTATGTGGCGTCTGCCGTGTCTCAGTTGGATGATGAGTTTGCCGTCACAAGCAGGATCACGGAGATTAACGGTCTTGGTGCCACCCTGACCGTAGATGACACCACGTCCTTTGCTGGTATTGATTATGAAGCCACGGCGGTGAAGGAGCAGGTTGCTGAGCAGGCCGCAGACGACCTGGATCCTAAAATCGCAGGCCTGCGCGACAAGCTTCTTGCGGATGCCAAGGCTGATGTAACAGGCACGACCAATGCTGACACGGTTGACGGAACAGACAACGAGCTTTCGATCACCAATGTGAACGCCGACTATCAGGTCAATGCAGATACAGCGGCCAGCCGAGTTGCGGTTGACAGTGAAGGTGGTATCTATGTGGTCGGGTCGTCTCAAGGCAGTTTTGGCCATCAGCTGAACACGGCTTCGGGCGAGGATGTGTTCCTCACCAAATTCGATACGGAAGGCAATGTGGTCTTCTCCCGCCTTCTTGGTGTGGCAGGTGACGCGGACGCATACGGCATCACGGTTGACAGCCAAGACAATGTGATCGTTGTCGGCAAGACGGACAGCGCCTTGTCCACGGGCGACGTGATCGATAGCACAGATGCTTATGTGACCAAAATCAGCAAACGCGGCGACGAAGTGTTCCGTTATCAGCTTGATACGTTCGGCGAATCCGCTGCCTACAGCGTTGCTGTGGACAGCAATAACGACATTTACGTTGGCGGCTATACCAAATCCGGCATCAGCGCCACGTCCGGTTTCTCGGGCGGTCAGGACGCGCTGGTCCTTAAGCTCTCGGGCGCTGACGGCAGCTTGCAGGATTCTGCAGTGTTCGGCACAGCGGGCAATGATGTGGTCAAGGGCATTGCGGTTGATGGCAATGACAATCTGGTTGTCGCGACCGAGCAGGGCGGCAATGCGGTCGTGTACCGTCTTGACTCCACCAATCTTGCCGATACGTCCAACAGTCTTGATTTCGGTAGTCTGGGTACTGGCGGCTCTATCCAGAGCATCGCCATCGACAACCTCAACAACGACGTTTATATCGCCGGCGTTACCACCAATGCGGCGCTGGATGCTGGCGGCACGGCCTCGGTCGTGGGCACGGCTGCGGGCGGCTTTGAAGGCTTTGTGAGTGCCCTGAGCCTCAATGGCCAAACCAACCTGAAGGCTGAAAGTACCACTTATCTGTCCACCAGCGGCACTGACCGCATCAATGACGTGGTCGTGGTTGATCAGGTCGTTTATGTGGCGGGTTCTACGGCCGGCACATTGGCGGGCGAGACGGCACGCGGTTCTGTGGATGCTTTTGTCGCCCGCGTTGACGGCAAGACCGGGGCACTTCAGGATGTGGAACAGTATGGCGAATCCCTCTCAAAGTCAGCGGTTGGTGGCTTGGCATTTACAACGCAAGGGAACTCGGTTCTTGAAACGCTTGGCCTGCCCACTGGCACGATTGCCGTTGACGAGACCCTGGATATCCAGACGCAGACATCTGCCAAGGTCGGTGACTATTTCTATATTTCCGTTGATGGCGGGACCAAGAAGAAGGTTACCCTCAGTGAAGGCGATACGTTTGACGACCTCAAGCGGAAGCTGCGCATTGCCGGATTTGGCAAGATCGATGTTGATGTAGCTACCACATCAGAAGGTCAAAAGCTGACCATCTCAACGCTGGACGACGGCGTGTCGATTGATCTGTTGCCGGGCAAGGGCGATCGGGACCTTCTGGAGCGCATTGGTCTTGAGGCGGGCAAATTGCTGCCGAAAAACGAAGTGTTCGGCCTTGGTGAGGATGAAGAGGCAGACGGTTCCGACCCGGACAATCTGGGGGGTGCGTTTGGCCTTGGGCTGAAGGGTGAGTTACATATCAAGGATAAAGCCACGGCCAAATATGTGCTTGGGCTATTTGACGGCGCCATCAGTTCGGTGCAGCGGGCTTTCCGCTCGCTGGAATATAACCCGCTGAAGGCTTTGATCAAGCAAGGCAAGCAGCCTCAGGGGCAGGTTCCTGCGCACCTGCAAGCCCAGTTGGCGAATTTCCAGACAGGCCTCGCGCGTCTGCAGTCCGGTGCCTCTTCGCCGTCGCTCAGCCTGTTTGTCTGAGTCCTTTTCCTGACCATATGAAAGCCAGACACATCTGACACCACAGGTCTGCGTGGCCTGTTGGAAGATTGCTGTTAAAGGGGCAATAAAAAAAGCCGCACTATTGCGCGGCTGTGGATCAGAAAACCTCCCTCGGCGGGGTTGGCGGGAACAGGTGCACGATTGGGGGTCGAGTAAATAAATTTACCCATTCCCGCACCCCTGCTCGAGAGGTACTCTATACTATACAAACCCTGTGCCACTTTTTATAAATTTAAAATTATCCATTTAAAGCAATAACTTAATTTTTTTACGTGAATTTTTTTATTGGATGCAGTGATCCGGATATCGCAATTTGCATCAATAATTATTGCAATTTGCAAATATGTTGCAAATAAAGACATTACTTCAATTCAAGCTCTGCGATTGTCATTCAGACGATATTCACACACTATGCCGTATAGATAGGGCTTGCTGTCTGATACAGTTGCCTCTGGCACGCTAATTAGGATGAAAACCAATATGCGCTTATTGGCAATTTTTTTGGCAATTCTGTTCACTTTTTCCGGGTTCGTTGCACAGCCCCTGCAGGCTGCTTCGCAGCAGCAGGAGGAGACGGAGGCGCAGCAGGAATTCGGTAAACCCAAGATCGAAATGAAGCCTTTCAATATGGCGCTGCTGGAGCGTGGCCGTGTGCGCGGGAAAGTAACCATCTATCTGGTGCTGGTTATTGAACAGGATGGCGGGCATGAGTTCGTGCGAACCCGCCTGCCGCAGCTGCGGGCTGATTTCAACAGCGCGCTTACGGTACTGGCCCGCCAGCGTTTCAGTATCAGTCGCCCGATCGACCCCGATATCGTGAAAGCCTATCTGACCCCCTATGCCGACCGGCGTCTGGGTGGGGGGGTTATTTCTATTTATGTCAAACAGGCGCTGGTTGAACCAGACTGACCCCAAAATGCCTGATTTTTGGGCTGTGGTGAAAAAGTAACACCTCATCAAATCCCGTAAATAATGATGCTAATTACTTGACCCCTCTGGCAATCGTCCTATCCCATATAAGTGGGAAGGACTAATGAAGTTGTATTAAACATCACGGAGGGGAAACATGCGCCAGAACCGCTTGTTTAAATCAACCGCGCTAACGGCCGGTTGTCTTGCTTTCCTTGCCTCGGGCTCTGCAGTAGTAGCCCAGGACGAAAGCGACGATGAATTTACCATCGAAGAAGTAGTTGTTACCGGTACATACCTTAAAGGCAAATCTCAATTCACCAGCCCGTCGCCACTTGCGGTGATCGGCGCTGACAACCTTAATCAAATCGGCGCCAGCAACGTGGCGGATCTGGTTCAGACACTGACCATCAACAACGGTGCTCAGAACAACCCAGACGCCTTTACGCAGAACGGCACCACGGGTACGTCGAACTTTAACCTGCGCGGCCTCGGTGTGGCCTCCACGCTGGTGCTCCTGAACGGTCGCCGTCAGGTGGTTGCTGGTACGGTGACCAACGATGGTATCGCCTTTGTCGACACCAGCTCGCTCGTGCCGCAGATTGCGGTTCGCCGGATTGAAATCGTGAAAGACGGCGCGGCCGCTATTTATGGTACGGACGCGGTAGCCGGCGTGGTGAACTTCATCACCGATGACGATTTCGAGGGTTTTGAAGTTTCTGCGAAATATCAGACGCTCACGGATCAGGGCAGCCAGTCCGACAAGCTCTATCAGGCCAAATTCGGTTGGGGCAACGACACCACCCACTTCATGGGTGCGTTCAGCTACTATGACCGTTCGCAACTAACCACAGCGGAGCGTCGCCTGAGCCAGGTCTCGGACGATAGCTCGGTCCTGGGTAACCCAGGCGCTTATTATGTGCCGTCCATCATCGGCGTTGTTGGCGCGGTGGTTCCGGTGATTGACCCGACGGGCTGTGAAGAATTTGGCGGCCAGGCGAATGTTGCCGTGGACATCGGTGTTGCCCGCATCGGTACCTGTGGTTTCGACTTTGGTGATTATTTCAGCCTGGTACCGGAAGAAGAGCGCAAGCAGGCTTATGCTGTGATCACCCAGGAACTGGGGGACAGCCACCAATTGCGTATTGAAGGCGGCTGGGCAGAAACGGAAGCAATCCGCGGTAACTCGCCAACCTTCCCATACCTGCAACTTGGCCAGGCTGGCGTGCCAGCTTACCATCCTGCGAACCCGTTCGGTCAGGGTGTGACTTTCCTCGGCCGTGCCATCGGTAACGGCGGTGAGGTATCACCTAGCCTCAGCACATCCGACACCTACCGGTTCAATGTTGAGCTGACAGGCGACATCAACGATGTCTGGAGCTACGACGTTGGCTTCACCATCGCTGACAACAGGTATGTCATCAATACAGAAGACGTACTGACTGCAAACTTCCAGCGCGCGCTGGCGGGCTTCGGTGGCGACGGCTGTGATCTTGCTGCCGGTGTACCGGGT
>Ga0209273_10001376_pt1 | contig 22229 bp, 15 predicted proteins | sample tdAd471_FD_187126 | JGI IMG/M metagenome (GOLD analysis project Ga0209273, IMG submission 187126) | Marine sediment microbial communities from the Atlantic coast under amendment with organic carbon and nitrate - tdAd47.1 (SPAdes)... | ecosystem: Environmental > Aquatic > Marine > Coastal >...
CGCCACACCCCTCCTCCCCCCCTCCTCCCCAACCCCGACGACCACGAACCCCTCCTCAGCGCCTGGCTCGACGACCTCCCCCCGCTCCAGTGCTGCCGCATGTTCCACCTCACCCTCTCCCAGCTCATCGCCTGGGCCGAGTCCGCGCGCACCCGCGCCGACCTCGCCCGCCTCGAAACCGCCTGCCAACTCCAAACACGCGACCTCACCCCCCACCGCCAACGCGCGGCCATCACCACCCTCGCCACAATCGCCGACACCCACACCCAACACCGCACCCCCCACGAACTCCGAGCCAACGAATCCGCCCGCCAAGCCGCCACCACCCTGCTGCGAACTTCTCTTAAATCCTCCCCCGTCACCGACGGGGGAGGTGCCCGCAAAGCGGGCGGAGGGGGTCAAACGAGTGCGCGAGCACTCGCATCATCCACTCAACGCACCCCCTACCAGCCCTCCGCGCAAGCGGAGGGACCCGAGCACCCCCACGCCCCCCAGCACACCAAGGCAACCCGCACACACATCCCCCCCGCCAACCCACCAACGCGCCCGAACCACACCCCGTCTCCCTCGGCTCGCGCCGGGGGCTTGCTTCTCCGCACGCAACCCGCAACACCCCGCAAGCCCTCGGAGCAAGCCGAGGGAGCCCCCCCCACTCACCCACTCTTCCCTTCACCCTCCCCGGACGCCGAACCTGAGCAACGCGAAGGTTCGGACCCCCACACGCACCCCCGCACCGACACCCACACACCCACCCCCTCACCCCCCAAAGACCTCCTCAATCCGAGCCGTCCGGTACGCAAAGATCCGCATCAAGTCCCGCCGCACGAACAACCTGTTGACCACACCCGCAAGCACCCCACCCATCGCCCGGTAGTGGACGACGTCCTTCACCGCGGTGGACCCATCCGGGCGGGGGATGAACGTGTGCTCGTGGTGCCACAGCGCGTACGGGCTCTTGAGCGCCCGGTCCACGAACCGGACCGGCGGCTCCCAGGTCGGGATCTCCGTCCGCCACCGGATCGGCACCCCACGCACCCGCAGCCGGTAGTCCAGGATCAGCCCCTCCCGCATCGCGATCGGCTCGGGCGTCAGCACCTCGAACCGCAACAGCGGCGGTGTGATCGCCTCCAGGTTCCGCGCATCGGCAAAGAACCCGAAGACCTCCTCCAGCGGCCGACGCACCGTGGACTCGCACGTCAGCACGTGCGTGGCCCGCACCCCATCCACCACCGCGTTGGAACGCTCGATGGTCAGACGGTCGGGGTGCACCACGCCGGTCGCGGGGGCATTGTCGGTCGTGCGGTCACGGGGCAGGGAGAGCTGGGTCATGCTCCGGGGTTCGACGGGTGTGCCGCGCCGGATGCGTGCTCAGCCGCTCGCGATGGGGGCTTGCAGCAGGTCCCGGGCCGCGCGTTCCAGCAGGTCCGCCCCGATCGGGATCAGACCGTCCGGGAAGTCGAACGTGGGGTGGTGCAGCGGGGGCTGCTCGACGCCGGAGCCGATGCCGAACAGCAGCCCCGGGCAGCGCTCGGTGAAACGCCCAAAGTCCTCGCTCCACCGGAAGGGCGAGTCTCGGGTCTCGTGGGCCATGCCCAGCGCCTCGGCCGCGTCGCGAACGACGGGCGTAATGCGCGCATCGGAGCGCGATGCGCGGAAGACGTCGTGCAGCGTGTGCGTCACCTGCAGCCCCTCCGCCTCGGCGTGGCCGGTGACCAATCCGACCGCACGCGACCGCAGCTCATCCAGCCCGTCGTCGGTGATGCTCCGCAGCGTCATGTTCAGGCGGGCCCCGTCGGGCGAGGTGCCGAACACGTGGTCCTGCCCGGACCGCAGGTGCGTCAGCACCACCTCGGGCGTCTCCGCGTCGTCGAGTTGCTGTGGCAGCTCGAGCAGGTCGTCCAGGATCGGCGCCAGCGCGTGCAGCGGGTTGCGGGCGAAGGCGGGCGAGCAGCAGTGCCCGGTCAGGCCGACCAGGTCGAACGAGACCCCGGTCGAGGCGCACGCGAAGATCGGCTCGGCGAAGATCACGCGACCGAACGCCTCCCCGGGCAGGTTGTGGTACGCCAGGCAGACGTCCGGCTCGTGCACGCCGGCCTCACCGTCGCCCCAGCGCGGGTCGTCCAGCATCGCCTGCGCCCCCGCCCCGGTCTCCTCGGCCGGCTGGAAGAGCAGGCAGACGCGACCGCGTGCGGGGGGCTTCGCCTCGAAGCGTCGGGCCAACGCCGCGACGGTGGCCAGGTGCCCGTCGTGCCCGCAGGCGTGCATGACGCCCGGGCTGGTGGACGTATGCAGCACGCCGGACCGCTCGATGATCGGCAACGCGTCCAATTCGGCCCGCACCATGACGGTCGGGCCCGGCGAGCCCGAGTCGTACGTCGCGACCAGCCCGGTGCCGCCGACCCCGGTCGCGAGGCTCGTCGGGCGGTGGGTGGTCAGGAACTCCTCGAGCACGCGCGCGGTCTCGTGCTCGTGCGAGCTCAGCTCGGGGTGGGCGTGCACGCGCCGGCGCAGGTCCACGGCCCGCTGGTCATCCAAAGAGTGCGGCGGATCGGTCTCCATGAGCGCAGATTAGGACAGGCCTCGCCCATTCGTGCGGACTCCCGAGCACGCGGCCCGGAAGTACGTGCTTTCGTGCGAGGGAGATGGGAGGGACGGGGGGGGGGGGGGGGGGGGAGTACGCAGAGGCGCAGAGGACCGCAGAGGCGCGGAGATGTGGAAGTGCGTGAGACGAGCCCCCCGCGTGAGCGGGGGGAACCGGGGATGGACGCGACTTCACAGAAAGAAGGGCAACGAGGGTGTACGGCTCACGCCTTGCCCGGGCTTGAACGTGAGCGTGGCGATGCCCGGGTCCCTCGGCTTGCGCCGAGGGCTTGTTGGGTGCGAGGGCCTGCGGGCGGCGCAACCAGCCCTCCGCGCGAGCGGAGGGACTCGGGAATGGTCGCGACCATGCAAAGGGGAAGGCATCGCGGGTGTGCGACACTCGCGTTGCCCGTGCTTGGTTGATGGAGGTGCCGTGCCCGGGTCCCTCGGCTTGCGCCGAGGGCTTGTTGGGTTACGCGGGGGCGGTGCCGGGGGGGAGTTCGGTCTCGGCGTCTTCGGCGGTGTCGCCGGTGCGGGTCTCGGGGGCGACCTTCTTGGGGCGTTCGGCCTTGAGCAGGTCGGCGACGGTGGGCCGGTCCATGGGCTCGCCGCGCATGATCTGGTGGACCTCGTCGGCGGTGAGGGTCTCGTACTTGAGCAGGGCTTCGGCGACGTTGATGACCTGGTCCCAGTGCTCGAGCAGCATCCGCTCGGCCTCGGCGTACGCCTCGTCCACGAGCCGCCGGATCTCTTCGTCGATGAGCTTGGCGGTGGCCTCGGAGTACTCGCGGTCGGACTGGTAGTACTCCTGCGTGTCGGAGCCAGTGTACTTGACGAATCCGAGTCGCGGGCTCATGCCCCACTCGAGGATCATGGCGCGGGCGAGCTGGGTGGCCTGGGCGATGTCCTGGGCTGCGCCCGAGGAGACGTCGCTCATGGCCTTCTGCTCGGCGATGCGTCCGCCGCAGACGACGCGCATGGTGGCGAGGAGCCACTTGAGGCTGTAGCCCATGCGGTCCTTCTCGGGGAGGGAGAAGGTCGCGCCGCCGGAGGCGCCGCGCGGGATGATGGTGACCTTGTGCAGGGGGTCGGAGTCCTTGAGCAGGGCCTGGAGCACGGCGTGCCCGGCCTCGTGATAGGCGACGAGCTTGTTCTCGTCGTCTTCGCGGACGCGGGACTTCTTGGCGCGCCCGAACTTGACCTTGTCGCGTGCTTCCTCGAAGTCCTCGTGCTCGACGAAGTCCTTGTTCTGCATGGTGGCGCCGATGGCGGCCTCGTTGATGATGGCGGAGAGGTCGGCGCCGGAGAACATGGGGGTGCCGCGTGCGATCTTCTCGAGGTTGACGTCGGGGCCGAGCTTGATCTTCTTGGCGTGGACCCGGAGGATTTCGAGACGTCCCTTGACGTCGGGGAGGGGGACGGTGATCTGGCGGTCGAAGCGTCCGGGGCGGACGAGGGCGGGGTCGAGGACGTCGGAGCGGTTGGTCGCGGCGATGACGATGACGCCGTCGCCGGAGGCGAAGCCGTCCATCTCGACGAGGATGGCGTTGAGGGTCTGCTCGCGTTCGTCGTTGCCGCCGGAGGAGAAGCCGGAGCCTCGCCGGCGACCGACGGCGTCGATCTCGTCGAGGAAGATGATGCAGGGGGAGGATTCCTTGGCCTGCTTGAAGAGGTCGCGGACGCGGCTGGCGCCGACGCCGACGAACATCTCGACGAAGTCGGAGCCTGAAATGCTGAAGAAGGGGACGTCGGCCTCGCCGGCGATGGCCTTGGCGAGGAGGGTCTTGCCGCAGCCGGGCTGTCCGACGAGGAGGACGCCGCGCGGGATGCGTCCGCCGAGTCGTGTGAACTTCTTGGGGTTCTTGAGGAACTCGATGATCTCGGTGACTTCCTCCTTGGCCTCTTCGATGCCGGCGACGTCCTTGAAGGTGATGCCGGTCATCTCCTTGGTGAGGGTGCGGTGCTTGGACTTGCCGAAGGAGCCGAGCATGCCGCCCCCGCCGCCGGCAGCGCGCATGCCGCGTGCGATGAGGAACCAGATGAGTGCGATGATGAGGATGAAGGGCCCGAAGACGTAGAGGAGGTTGAGCCAGGGGGAGGTGCCCTGGTTCTTGACCTGGATGCCGGGGAGCTCGTTGAGTTCCTGGGCGATGTACTCGCCGGTGTGCGAGTTCACGGCGACCTGGACGGGCGACTTCTTCTCGCCGGTGGGGTCGGCCTTGATGAGGACGGCGCGGACGGCGGTCTCGGAGTAGATGACGGAGTTGTCCTCGATCTCGCCGTTGTTGTAGTGGACCTTGAACTGCTGCCAGGTGATCTTCTGTCCGCTGGTGGCGTTGGAGAGGAACATGAAGAGCATCATGATCATGAGGAGGATCATGACGAAGCCGAAGAGTCCGCGGCTGGGGCCGGCGGGGGTGGCGGCGGTCTTGTCTGGCTTGGAGGGGGGCGCGCCGTTGGGTCCGCCGGGCTTCTTGGTTTCCGGCTGGGGCTCTTCGGTGCGCTGTTGGTTGAGGTCGTTCACGTTGGGTCCTGTGGTCTCTGCGTGGTGCGGAACGGCCGTGTGGGGCTCAGTGTTTCTATCGGTCTGTCCGGGTTTGTGTTCCCGTTCGGGGCGGGAATGGATGCAAATGGGCCCTGGAAGGGCCTTTGGGGCCCGTTTCGGGGGGCTGTCCGGACGCCCGAACCCGGGAGCGTCCGGATAGCGAAGGGTAGGAGCGCGCCCGGCCCGATTCGGCCCGGCTCACGAAGCGACACACTCCCACTGGCGGCGGCCCGCCTTGGGCAACTTGTGGGGGGGGGGTTACCAGGTGGTGCGGAGTTCGCGGACGATGTCGCGGGCGAGGTCCTCGATGGCCTCGCGTCGGCCGACCTCGGCCCGCTCGGAGGTGGGTCGTGCCTGGATGGAGGTGGCGGAGGCTGAGAAGTTGTGGCGTGAGACGATGGCGCGTCCGGTGCGTGCGTCGCGCCATTCGAAGCGGACGGTGACGGTGAAGGCCTGTTCTTCGGAGAGGCCGGTGCCGCGTGCCTCGGAGAGGGTGCGGCGTGAGACGTCGGTGACGGTGGCGAGGAGCTCGGTGTCGGCGGAGGCGCGTGCGACGACGCGCCAGGGGGTGGCGCGCTGGATCTCCTTGGCGACGGCGTCGGTGAGTTCGACGCCGAGCCCGGTCTCCATGGTGGCGTTGTCGAAGACGGGCACGGCGACGGTGCGGACGGAGGTGTCGTAGGTCGAGGTGAAGGAGTACCCGGCCGCAGGATCAGACGAGCACCCCCCCCCCACTATGAGGGCGAGGGTTGCTGCGGTGGCGAGGGAGGTTGCGGTGTGGGTGAGCCGGCGGGGTCGGGAATGTTTGCGTTGGGGGGGGCTCATGACTCGGTGTCCGCGTGGTTGGGTTCGGGCTCGAGCCAGCCGCGTTCTTCCATGATGTCCACGGCGGTGCGTGAGGCGGTGGAGGCGGGGTGCTTGCGGAGGAGCCTGAGCATGGTGAAGCGTGCGGAGGGCTCGTTGCCCTGCTTGAGGTACCACTGCGCGGTGCGGAGCATCTGCTGGGCCGCGGATTCGTCGATGCGGTTGAGGAGGGCCTCGGTGATGCCGGCGGCCTGGGCCTCGCCGGGGTAGCGGGCGCGGTAGTCGAGGATGAGGAGTCGTGCGTCGATGAGTGTGGAGGCGTCGTAGTCGGGGCCCTTGAAGCGGGCGATGGCGCAGAAGATCTGTCGGAGTGCGGCGCGGCGTCGGTGGACGGAGTCGGGGAAGTTGGCGACGAAGATGGCGTACATCTCCTGGGCGAGTTCGAGGTCGCGCTTCTCGTAGTAGTAGTCGGCCAGCGTGATGGCGGAGCGTTCGGCGAGCTCGGAGCCGGGGACGCGCTCCTGGGCGCGGATGAGGAGTTCCTCGCCGACGATGTAGGACCGCTCGATGCGGAAGCCGAAGAGTTTTCGCTTGAGTCCGCCGAGGTAGGCGGCGCCGATGTCGTACTCGCGTGAGACGGCGGTGATGAACTCGTTGGAGGCGGGGTAGTCCTTGATGACGGTCTCGTAGTCGTAGAGGGCCTGGTACTCGCGGTGGTCTGCGAGGAGGGCGTCGCCGCGGAGGAGGTAGGCCTCGGCGAGGTGGGGGCTGCCGGTGGTCTCGTTGCGTTCGATCCAGTCGTCGAGCAGGTCCTTGGCGCGGGCGGGCCGGTTCTCGGCGATGAGGCGTCGTGCCTCGGCGAGGGTGGCGACGTCGGTGCCGGGTGCTGGGACCTCGGCGACGGACCAGGGGTCGGCGTTGGGGTCGGACTCGTCGAGGATGAACTCGGTGGGCTGTGCGTGTGCGTCCACCGACGCGGCGACGGCGATGAGCAGGGCGACGGCGTGTGCGAGGGTGCGACGCATCGGGGGAGCATATCGTGCGTGTCGGCGTGGGGAAGCCGGCTCATGGCGAAGGAGTGGCGTGGAGCAATCGAGGCCTGATCGTGCGGGGTGGATCACGGGCGTGGGGGCGGTGTCGCCGATCGGGCTGGATGCGCGGTCGTACGTGGCGGGGCTGCGGGCGGGCGAGCGGGGGGTGCGGCTGCTGGAACCCGTGCCACTGCCGCCGGTTGCGGGGGCTGCGGCGTTGTCAACGCGTGTGGTGGCGCGGGCGTGGGGGTTCGAGGCGGAGGGGGAGATGAGTGGTGCGGACGTGGGGCGGGTGCCGCGTCTGGTGCCGCTGGCGTTGCGGGCGGCTCGGGAGGCGTTGGCGATGGCGGGGCTGGCCGGGATCGGCGAGGACGAGGAGGCGGCGCGGGGGGTGGGGCTGATCCTGGGGACGGGGGGCGGGGGGATCGATTTCACGCTGACACAGGCGGCGCGGCTGCACGCGGGGGAGTCGCCCTCGCTGTGGACGATCACGAATGCGACGCACGGGAACCTGGCGGGTGAGCTGTCGATCCGTCTGGGGCTGCGTGGGCCGTCGCTGTGCGTGTCGGACGGGTGTGCGAGCTCGAGCAACGCATTGGGGATGGCGTTGGCGCGGATGCGGGCGGGCGGGGCGGACGAGCCGCGTGCGTGGGTGGTGGTCGGGGCCGATGCGCACGCGCGGTATGAGACGCTGCGCGGGATGGAGCTGCTGAAGGTGATCCACACGGGGGCGGTGGGGAGCGAGGAAGAGGCGGCGGGTGCGTCGAGGCCGTTTGACCGCGACCGGGCTGGGTTTGTGCTGGGTGAGGGGGCGTGGGCGGCGGTGGTGGAGCCCGCGGGGGTGGCGCGTGCTCGGGGGGCGAGCCGGCTGGGTGAGCTGCTGGGCGCGGGCTCGACGTGCGACGCGTACCACCGCGTGCGGCCGGACCCGTCGATGAGCGAATGCGTGCGGGCGATGCGGCTGGCGATGGCGGACGCGGGTGTGGGTCCCGGGGACGTGGAGCTCGTGCAGTACCACGGGACGAGCACGGAGGTAAACGACCGGGAGGAGACGCGTGCGGTGCGCGCCGCGTTCGGCGAGCACGCGGACCGGCTGATCGGGAGTTCGATCAAGGGGGCGATCGGTCACCCGCAGGGTGCGTGCGGGCTGGCGAGCGTGGTGGCGATGGTGGGCAGCGCGGCGGGGCTGGACGGCGGGGACGCGTTTGTGCCGCCGACGGTGAACCTGGAGTCGCCGGACGAGGCGTGCGATCTGGACTACACGGCGAATGGGGCTCGGGCGCTGGAGGCGCGCGAGGGGGGGCGGGTCGCGCTGGTGAACTGCCTGGCGTTCGGGGCGAAGAACACGGCGTTGGTGCTGCGGGTGGGGACGGCCTGAGAAGCGGTCAGAGTTCGTCGATGGTGTCGTCCCGCGCGGCGACGCCGGCGTCGGGGTTGTCGGTGAAGAGGCCCTGGACGCGGAGGGTGGTGAAGAAGTGGCGGGCGTCGTTGCGGACGGTGTCGAACTCGCCGCGGAAGGTGTAGGGGTAGAGCTCGAAGCGGAAGGCGCTGGTGGTGATGTGGAAGGGGGAGGGCTGGCCGGTCTCGTCGATGAGGAGGGAGCGTTCGGGGCCGAGGCCGACGCAGATGCGCTTGGCGCGGGCGAGGGCCTGCTGGGAGGGGACGTCGGACAGGAGCCAGACGAGTCGGAGGCCCTCGTTGCCGCCGGCGCCGAGGTCGGCGAAGCGTTCGAGGCTGTCCAGGTCGAAGCACTGGATGATGGCGGGGTCGGCGCGGGCGGTGTAGTGGTGGCGGGCGAGTGCGTCCATCAGGGCCGGTTCGATGGGCCGGCCCTCGTCGCGGTGGAAGGCGGGGTGCTTGGGCTCGGGGATGACGCCGACGGTGCGTCCGGTGCGCTGGCCGAGGGACTGGTTGAGGCGCGCGACGAGCGCGAGCATTTCGTCGAGCGTCGCGACCCCCCCCGCCCCCTTCATCGCCGCCCCCTCATTCAGCCCGTTGGTGGTTTGAGCGTTCTGCTGGCGCGTGTGGGTGTCGGTCCGAGCGAGTGTCTTGATCTCGGCGAGGTCGAAGTCGATCCAGTACCAGTTGCCGTCGTCGCGGGCGCGGTCGGGGAAGGTGTGCGCGACGTTGGTGGTTCGCTGCATGGTGAGGTCGTGGGCGCAGATGAGGACGCCGTCGCGGGTGAGGACGACGTCGGGCTCGATGTAGTCGGCGCCCTGGGCGTAGGCGAGGGTGTAGGCCTCGAGGGTGTGCTCGGGGAGGTAGGCCGAGGCGCCGCGGTGGGCGATGACGAGCTGGGCCAGCGCGGGGTGGGCGAACGCGAGCGCGAGGAGGAGGGCGAGTGTGCGGGTGGCGGGCATGGTCGTCTCCGGGCGGTCCGGCGGGGGGGGCGGGGGGGGTGTGGGGATGGTTGCGAACGATACCGGCGGCGGGGCGTGCGGCGGCGTGGAGAGGGTGAGGGCGCATGAAAAGACCGCCGCTCGTTGGAGAGCGGCGGTCGGTACCCACCCGGTTCGGATCGCGGGGCGTGGTGCCCGCGTGCGTCTCAGGCGTGAGACACGGTCAGGCGACCGATTTGCCCTTGGCGGTGCGGACGACGGCGGAGAGGACGGCGAGGATGAGGAAGATGACGACGAAGAGCCACGCGAGGTTCGCCAGGGTTCCCGCGACGCCCGAAGCGCCGAGGACGGCGGCGATTATGGCGAGGATGAAGAACAGAACGGCAAGGCCAAGCATGGTGAGTCTCCTTTCGAAGAGAGTTGAGGAAGCCTTGGGAGAGACGCTAGGCGGCCCGGCGGCAACAATCAATGTTCCAACAATCATTGGGAATTGCGGCTGTTTGTCGCCCGTGACGGGCGGCTTTTCCGGTGAGGCCGCAACGGTTGTCAGGGGCACCCGGCGAGGAAGGCGTTGATGAAGGCTCCGATGTCGCCGTTGTCGAGGATGCCGTCGCCGTTGATGTCGGCGATGCAGTCTTCTCCGGCGACGCAGCTGTCGGGGATGCCGTCGCAGTTGGTGTCCTGGAGTGTGCCGTCTGCGATGTCGATGGTGTCGTGGACGCCGTTGAGGTTGCAATCGGGGATGTTGGCGGGTGCGATGGTCTGTGCGCCGGCGATGTTTGCGGCGATGCCGTCGGGGCCGTCGGGAGCGCCGGTGGCGCCGTTGCCTCCGATGCCGTTCGAGCCGGTCTGGATGTTGAGTCCGCCCGAGGCGAAGGTCTGGTTGGAGGCGATGCCGACGGAGGGTCCGCCGGAGCCGCCGGCTCCTCCGCCGCCGGTTCCCCCGTTGCCGCCGCTGCCTCCCGGGGCGCCGCCGCCGGAATCGTCTTCGCCCGGGCTGAAGGTTCCGCCCTGTCCGCCTGTGCCTCCGCTGCCGCCGGTGCCGCCGTTGCCGCCCTGGCCCCCTTGTGCCGTGATGATGGTGAGTTGGACGGCGGTGAGGTTGGTGGAGTCGAATGCGTAGATGCCGAAGGAGCCTGCGCCGCCCTTGCCGCCTGTTCCGCCTGAGCCGCCCTGTCCGCCGCCGCCTCCGCCGCCTCCACCGCCGCCGTAGGAGTCGCACAAGTTGTCACCGCCTCCTCCTCCGCCGCCCCCGCCGCCGCCGCCGCCGTGTCCACCGGGCGAGCCGTTGCCGCCGTGTGCGGGGAGGTAGGTTGACTGGAATGAGCCGAGGTTTCCGGCGGGCGTTCCGGGGTTGCCCGAGAGCCCGTTGATGCCTGAGGTGCCGAGGTTTCCGTTGGAGCCGGGTCCTCCGCCGGAGCCGCCGTTTCCGGCGAGTTGTCCGGAGCCGTTGCTGCCGGGCTGGCCGGGCTGGTTTCCGAGCCCGCCGCGTCCGCCGGTGCCGCCGGTTGCCCCGACGGTGCTGAAACCGCCTGGGCCGCCGACCGGCTGCGAGCAGGAATCGCAGAAGGGCCCGCCGTCTTCGCAGCCGTTCTGTCCCTTGACGCCGTTGCCGCCGGCGGACCCTGCGGGGCCGGTCTGTCCGTTGAGGCCGTCCCCACCGTTGCCGACGGTGATGGTGGCGTTGGCGATGGTGATGTCGTTGCAGTTGTCGAGGAGGACGCCGTAGGCGGACAGGCCGGTGGGCGCGTCGGGGACGTCGATGTCGATGGAGTTGATGTAGACGTTGTTGATGCCGAAGCCGGTGATGCCGGTGTTGTCGAGTGCGACGACCGTGGTGGTGAGCGCGGGGTTGCGGGTCCACCCGTTGGCGGGGTCGAAGTCTCCGATGATGACGATGTTGGAGGCAAGGGTGAAGTCCGGGTAGCTGCCCGCGGCGACGTAGACGGGGCAGCCGGTCTGGGCGGCGCGGTTGACGGCCTCGTCGATGGTGGCGAGTGGCTGGGCCTGGGTGCCGGGCCCGGCGTCGGAGCCGACGCCGGCCTGCACGTAGATGGGCTGCGCGAGGGCGGTGCAGGAGAGGGCGCAGCCGGCGACGGCGGCGAGCAGGCGGGTTGCGATCGGCATGGTGAGGCCTCCACTGGTGAGTGTGTGAGGCCCGAGCATACCCGGAATGGGGGGAATTCCAAAGGGAAGTCTGCCCGGCTCTGGCGGTGTGGTGGGGTCAGCAGCCTGCGAGGAAGGCGGCGACGAAGGCGGAGATGTCGCCGTTGTCGAGGATGCCATCGTTGTTGAAGTCGGCGGCGAGGTCGGAGGCGAGGAAGGCGGCGACGAAGGCGCCGATGTCGCCGTTGTCGAGCACGCCGTCGTTGTTCATGTCGGGCGGGCAGGTTTCGACGGCCAGCGTGGCGGGGTTGGACGTTGCGATTCCGGCGAGGTTCTCGATGCGTGCGCGGTAGGTGCCGGCGTCGGCGGTCGAGACGGCGCTGAGCGAGAGGGTGGGCGCGCCGGTGTTGGGGAGGTCGGCGCCGTCGCGTGTCCAGGTGAGTTCGGCGGGGATGGGCGAGGAGTGGGCGGTGGTGAAGGACGCGTTCTGGCCGGCGCCCGCCTGCTCGTCGAGCGGCTGGAGCGTGATGGCGGGCCGGTCGATGCCGAGTGCCCAGGCGAGTGCGCGGCTGAAGGTGCGGAGTCCGTCTGCGTTGAGGGACTGGAAGGATGAGTCTTCGAGGAAGAAGAAGACGCGCCGTGCGGGGGCGGTCTGGCCGTCGGTGAGGGTGGCGCCGGCCTCGACGGCGACGAGCCCGGCCTGGTTGGGGTCGGCTGCCGATTGGAGCAGGGCAGTAGCGCCCGGGGCGAACGGGGCGCTCAGCAGGCTGGTGGTGGCGTCGGTGGTGAAGAGCGTGTTGATGCCGGGCTGGAGTTCGTCGGAGATGGGGTGGGTGTCGTCGAGATTGAGAAAGTCGCCCTGCGTGACGAGGGTGGCGCCTGAGGTCGCGAGGGCCATGCGGTCGGGTGTGCCCAGCGCCTGCTCCCAGAAGAGGACGGGGACGGGCTGCTGGTCGAACTGGTCGGCGAGGTTGGAGGAGAGGACGGTGGAGGAGATGACGACGAGGTCGTGCTGGGCGGCGGTGGTCGCGGGGGCGGGTCGCTGGGCGGGGTTCTCGCTGTAGACGGCGACGCCGAGTCCCCAGGAGCGCATGTGGTCCACGGCCCCCTGGTCGGAGGCGTTGAGGGGGAGGGGGGCGATGAAGGCGACCGAGCGTGTGTCCCCGACGCTGACGGCGCGGGTCTTTGAGGCGAGGTAGACGCCCTGCTCGGAGGAGGACGTGAGGCGGACGGTGTACAGGCCGGGGTCGGTGTAGGTGTGGGACGGGTTGTCGAGGTCGGAGGTGGTGCCGTCGCCGAGTGTCCAGTGGGAGGAGACGGTGCCCTGGAGTGTGGAGGTGTTGGTGAAGGCGGTGGTGTGGGGTGCGGGTCCGGCGGGGGAGTCGATGTCGAAGGCGGCGGCGCCGACGAAGCGGACGCGGAGGACGGAGGCGCCGGGGTCGGTGGGTCCGGCTGCGTTCATGTCCTTGTAGAGGTCGGTGAAGTAGAGGCCGTCGGGCCCCGCGGCGAGTCCGACGGCGGTGGCGCGTCCGGTGCCGACGTACTCGACGAGCGTGGTCGGGCCGGAGATCAGGTTGTCGCTGGGGTCGAGGACGATCTCGGTGATGCGCTTGCCGCGTGCTTGTGGGCCGCCGGCGTAGGTGGGGCCGGACTCGGTGACGAATGCGTGGTCGTGCTTGTCCGGGGGGAAGCCGGAGGCGTTGAAGGTCTGGGGCTGGATGAAGGCGATGTTGACGGGTGCGGTGGCGGGGCTCCAGTTGTAGATGGCGTTGATGAACATGGAGGCGTCGCCGCCGGTCCAGCCGTAGCTGACGCCGGGGAGGATGGCGGTGAGTCGGTCAACGGAGGGCCCGTTCTCGACGTTGTAGTGTCGGTTGTTGGCGGCGCGCCAGGCGCCGCCGAAAGGGTTGCGCAGGCCGTAGGCGTAGACGTGGTCGCGTGCGGAGATGCCGTCGGCGGCGTTGTAGAAGGGGTTGTCGTTGGGGGGCGAGCCGTCGGTGTTGAGGCGGAGGACCTTGCCCCGGAAGGAGTCGAGGTTCTGTGCGGTGGAGGCGTCGAAGCCGTCGCCCATGTGGATGTAGAGCTTGCCGTCGGGTCCGAAGGAGAGGTTGGAGATCTGGTGGGACTGGCCCTGGGTCTCGCCGGGCATGTCGAGGATGACGGTCTGGGTGTCGGCGGTGACGCCGCCGTCGGAGGAGGTGAAGCGTGCGACGCGCGGGTGGTGGGGTCCGCCGGGGTCGTGGAGGTAGGCGGCGTAGACGTCGCCGGTGGCGGGGTCTACGGCGATGCCGGTGAGGCCCTGCTCGCCGGAGCCCGGGAAGGCGCCGGTGGGGCTGAAGTTGAGGAGGCCGGAGGCGTAGGTCTCGACGTGGCCGTCGTTGAGGACGACCTTGATGTCGCCGTAGAGCTCGGTGACGTAGAAGAGGGGGTCGTGGTCGTCGGTGCCCGGGGTGGGTACGAAGGCGATGTTGACGGGGAGGCGGAAGCCGCTGGCGACGGTCTCGACGACGTAGCCGGGCTGGCGCGCGACCCAGGGGGTGGGGGCGGAGCGGGCAAGGGTTGCGAAGCTGGGCTCGGTCTCGGTGGTGCCGGCGAGGTAGGTGGCGCCGGTCTCGGCGATCCAGAAGCGTGCCTGGGTGCCGGGCAGGAGCGTGAGGGCGGGGAGGTAGACGGTGACGGAGCGTCCGTCGTCGGCGGAGAAGGTGAGGTCGGAGTCGGGGAGGACGAGGTCGGCGATGCCGGCCTGGAGGCGGACGGAGACGGGGTCGTGGGCCGCGAGGGGGGGCGGGTTGGTGGTGGTGTTGGCGGTGCCGTCGAGCGGGGTGATCGAGAGGAGGGTGGCGCCGGGGGCGGTCTCGAGGGTGAGGGCGTGCCCGCTGGTGGGCAGCGCGACGGGATGTCCGGCGGTGTCGTTCCAGGTGGGGGCGGGCGAGTCGGCGACGTCGCTGATGTCGAGGGGAGTGAGGTCGGTGAGGGCGGTGGTGGTGAACTGGCGGACGCCCCAGCCGGAGGTGTCGTCGGGTGCGCCCGAGTCGTCGGTGTAGCGGACTCGGAGGGTGTACAGGGTCTCGTTGAGCAGGTCGATGCGCCCGGTGTGCGAGCCGGTGAAGGTGCCGTCGCCGAGGTGTGCGTGGACGCGTTCGACGCCGCCGGTGCAGGAGATCTCCCAGACGAGCTCGTTGAAGTTGCCGAGCCAGATCTGCCAGTCGGTGCAGAGGTGGGCGTCGCCGTCGGGGTCGGAGAAGGGGCTGGACTCCATGTGGACGTCGGCGGGGTTGACGAGCTGGCCCTCGTTCTCGGGCTCGGTGACGAGGGGGGTCTCCGGTGGCGCGGCGAGGGCCGATCCGGACAGCAGCAGCGCAAACAGGACGGCGTGAACGGAGACGCGGGCACTCGGCATGGAAAAGGCTCCTCCCGGCGCGAGTGTACCGGGAGGAGCCTTCGGTTCGGTGACAAAGTTGTGATTCGCGGGTAGATCAGCCGGGGAAGTCGGGGCAACCTGCGAGGAAGGCGTTGATGAAGGCTCCGATATCGCCGTTGTCGATGATGCCGTCCATGTTGACGTCGGCGGCGGGGTGGCCTTCGAGGAAGAGGGTGATGAAGAGCCCGATGTCGCCGTTGTCCACGAACCCGTCGCCGTTCATGTCTGCGGCGCAGGGGTTGAAGAAGTCGGAGAGGGTGCCGGCGCCGCCCGCGAGGGTGGTGCGGACGGTGTGCGGGCGGAGCGGGTTGAGTCCGAGGTCGAAGTCGAGGGTGATGGGCGGGGTGGGCGTGGTGAAGGGGACCGGGGTGCCGAGCGGGGGCGCGGTGGGTGCGAAGACACCGGTGCCGACGGACTGGGTGACGACGCCGCCCTGGACCTCGATGCGGAGGCGTCCGTCCTGCCCGGGCGCGACCCAGACGGCGGGGATGGAGGCCTGTACGACCGCGTCGCGTGCGGCCACGCGCAGGCCGGAGGGGATCCACTCGATGAAGCCGTTGGCGCTGGCGGTGGCGTCGATGTGGAGGAGGCTGGCCTCGGTGGTGTCGCCGGTGTCGTTGTTGACGGCGGTGATGTGGATGGGGTCTTGGACAACGGAGTCGGAGGCGCCGCCGCCGACGGCGTCGAGGAAGAAGCTGGGGTTCCAGGTGATCTGTCCGTTGGCGGACTGGGTGCCGCCGATGACGGTGATGGCGGTGTTGGAGAAGGCGTAGGCGCGTGCGGCGGCGCGTCCGAAGACGGCGGCGTGGGCGACGCCGGAGGAGCCGATCTCGCCGTTGATGATGAACGAGCCGGGGACGACGATGAAGGGATCGACGTCCACGGTGGTGCAGGCGGTGGCGAAGGTGGGCGTGATCGTGACGGAGGTGCAGTGCGTGGCGGGTCCGCCGGTGCCGGCGGCGGGGATGTTGGAGACCTGGTAGAGGGCCGGGACGGGGGTGGCGAACAGGCCGGTGTTCAGCGCGAAGCCCGTGCTGGTGAAGGACTCGGTGCCCCATGGGTCGAAGTCGGGGTCCTGGGCGGCGGGGAAGTGGTCTTCGGCGGTGAGCCCGGCGTTGACGGCCCAGGCGTGCTCGAACTGGTACGAACGGACGGCGACCACGTCGCCGGCCGGGGCGTACGAGAACTGGTGCGTCACGTTGTAGGTGACGGCGTTCTGGGCCAGGGCGGGGGCGGCGCATCCGGCCAGAATCGTGACCAGGGCTGCTTGTGTGCGGGTGAGCATGGGACGCTCCTCTCGGGTTGAGGTGAGGAATGAGGGGTGGGCCAATGAGTGTGCAGCGGGGCCCGGCCGTGCGACTCACGCGTTCTGTCGAAAAAGTTTGGCGCGTCTGCGTTAGCATCGCGGCATGGAGTTGACGCCCCTGCGTTACCTGATCGCGATCGCCGAGGCCGGGCACATGACCCGGGCGGCTGAGGTTCTGGGTGTGGGGCAGCCGGCGTTGTCGGCGGCGGTGCGGAAGCTGGAGGAGGAGCTGGGGGTGGCGCTGTTCGACCGGACGGGTCGCGGGGTGGAGCTGACCGAGGCGGGGCGGGTGTTCGTGGAGCACGCGCGCGGGAGCCTGCGCGAGGTGGAGGACGGGCGGCGTGCGGTGCGGGCGCTGGCGGGGCTGGAGACGGGGACGATCCGCGTGGGGGGCGGGGCCACGGCGATGGGGTACCTGCTGCCGCCGGCGGTGAAGGCGGTGCGGGGCGAGCACCCGGGGCTGCGGTTCTACGTGCGCGAGGCGGGGAGCGACGCGATCGCGGGTGCGATCCTGACGGGCGAGCTGGATCTCGGGCTGGTGACACTGCCGGTGACGCACGTGGGCAAGGACGAGCTGATGACGGTGGGGACGGTGGCGGACGAGCTGCGGCTGATCGTGGCGCGCGGGCACCGGCTGGAGGGGCGGAAGAGTTTCCGGTGGTCGGACCTGGCGGGGGAGGCGGTGATCGGGTTCGAGGCGGGCAGCGCGGTGCGGGGGGTGATCGATGAGGCCGCGGGTTCGCACGGGGTGACGCTGGACGTGGTGATGGAGGTGCGTGCGATCCAGTCGATCGTGCAGATGGTGCGCGCGGGGATCGGTGTGGGGTTCGTGAGCCGGTTCGCGTTGCCCCCCCACTCCGACGACGCGGACACGAGCAAGGCGGGGGGCGGGCTGTCGTGCCGCGACGGGAAGCTGCGGCGGACGCTGGCGGTGGTGCGTCGCCGGGACCGGACGCCGAGCCCGGCGGCGGCGGCGTTCGAGCGGGTGCTGCTGTCGGGCACGGGAGGCGGCGGCTGATCCGGTAGGATGGCGGGATGCTGACACCAGCGCAGAGCGAGACGTTGCAGGACGCGGCGGAGGTGGCGGGTGAGGATTCGGGGCAGAACCCGGTGATCGAGGCCGCGGGCCCGGTGGCGGAGGCGATCGAGGGCGCGATTCCGGACTCCGGGGTGTCCTGGCTGGACTCGATGGTGGACACGCTGGCGCAGGCGATCGGGGGGCTGATCGACGGGTTTGTGACGCACCTGCCGCAGCTGGTGATCGCGCTGATCCTGCTGACGTTCACGGCGTTGGTGGCGAGCGTGCTGTCGAAGTGGTCGCGTCGGCTGACGCGGAAGCTGAAGCTGGCGGAGAACCTGCGTGACCTGGTCGAGAAGCTGTCCCGGGTGGTGGTGTGGTTCGCGGGGCTTGTGGCCGCGGCGGGGGTGGTGTTCCCGGGGCTGGGGGCGGGCGAGCTGGTGGCGTCGGCGGGGCTGGCGTCGATCGCGATCGGGTTCGCGTTCCAGGACATCTTCGAGAACTTCCTGGCGGGGGTGCTGATCATCTGGCGGTTCCCGTTCAACAACGGGGACTGGATCGCGATCCCGGCGGAGGGTGTGGAGGGGAAGGTGGAGGAGGTGCAGATCCGGATGTCGCTGATCCGATCGGTGACGGATGAGCTGCTGCTGATCCCGAACGCGATGATCTACAAGAACGTGGTGCGGGTGCAGACGGACCAGAACACGCGCCGGCTGACGGTGATGTGCGGGATCGCGTACGGGGAGGACGTGGGCGAGGGGCGGAGGGTGATCCGCGAGGCGCTCGAGGGGTGCGAGACGGTGGACACGGACAAGCCGGTGCAGGTGTTTGCGCACGGGTTCGGGTCGTCGTCGATCGATTTCGAGGTGACGTGGTGGGCGAAGTCCACGCCGCTGGGTCAGCGCGAGAGCCGCGACGAGGTGATCGAGGCGGTGAAGAGGGGTCTGGACGAGGCGGGCATCGAGATCCCGTTCCCGCACCGGACGCTGACCTTCTCGGACAACGAGCCGAAGATCATCGAGGTGTTCCGGGGCGGCGGGGGGGACTGAGGTCTCGGGGTGGGTGGCGTGCGTGCCGGGCTCGGGCTTGTGAGGCGAGTCCATGATATCATTTGTATTGATTGTTCTTGTTGATTGAATCGATTGGAATGATGCCGATGCGTCGCCGATGATTCGGTGTCATCGCATTCTCGAAAGGAATCCCCATGTCCAACGACCCCTTCGGCGCCCGCGCCACGCTCGACGTCAACGGCACGACGTACACCTACTTCCGGCCCGAGGCGCTCGAGGAGAAGGGGCTGGGGAAGATCAGCACCATGCCGTACTCGGTGCGGGTGCTGCTGGAGGCGCAGCTGCGGAACCTGGACGGGTTCGTGGTGACCAACGACGACATCTCGGGGCTGGCGCAGTACAGTCCGAAGGACGTGCAGTCGGTCGAGATGCCGTTCATGCCGGGGCGGGTGGTGCTGCAGGACTTCACGGGCGTGCCGTGCGTGGTGGACCTCGCGGCGATGCGGGACGCGATGAAGACGCTGGGCGGGGACCCGCGTGAGATCAACCCGGAGGTGCAGTGCGACCTGGTGATCGACCACTCGGTGCAGGTGGACGACTTCGCGACGCGGGTGGCGCTGACGATCAACGCGGAGCGCGAGTTCGAGCGGAACAACGAGCGGTACACGTTCCTCAAGTGGGGGCAGGAGAGCCTGAGCAACTTCCGGGCGGTGCCGCCGGCGACGGGCATCGTGCACCAGGTGAACCTGGAGTACCTCGCCCGCGGCTGCCTGACGCGGAAGGTCGGGGACGAGGTGCACGTGTACCCGGACTCGCTGGTGGGGACGGACAGCCACACCACCATGATCAACGGTCTGGGCGTGCTGGGCTGGGGCGTGGGCGGCATCGAGGCCGAGGCGGTGATGCTGGGCCAGCCGGTGTACATGCTGACGCCCGAGGTGGTGGGCTTCAAGCTGAAGGGCCGGCTGAGCGAGGGCGTGACCGCGACCGACCTGGTGCTGACGGTGACGCAGATGCTGCGTGCCCACGGCGTGGTGGAGAAGTTCGTGGAGTTCTTCGGCGACGGCATGGCCGAGCTGAGCATCCCGGACCGCGCGACCATCGCCAACATGGCGCCCGAGTACGGGGCGACGTGCGGGTTCTTCCCGATCGATGCCAAGACGATCGACTACCTCCGCTTCACGGCCAAGACCGACGACGAGGTCGCGCTGACCGAGGCGTGGGCCAAGGCGAGCGGGTTCTACTGGACGCCGAGCGACCCGGAGCCGGAGTTCGCGGCGGTGCTGGAATTGGACCTCTCCACGGTGCAGCCCTCGCTGGCGGGGCCAAAGCGCCCGCAGGACCGGATCGCGCTGGCGGACATGCAGCCCACGTGGCACGCGGCGCTGGTGGACACCTTCGGGCGCGAGAAGCGGTCCGAGAGCGTGAACCTGAACCGGTTCGCGGGCGAGGGGGGCGCGACCGACAAGAACGCGTCCAATCCCGACAGCAAGGAGATGAGCGACTCCTGCGACGAGCACTGCGTCGAGGTCACGCTGACGGAGAAGAGCCACCCGAAGGAGGTCGGGCAGAAGATCAGACTCGGCGACGGCTCTCTCGTCATCGCGGCGATTACGAGCTGCACGAACACGAGCAATCCTGACGTGATGGTGGCCGCGGGGTTGGTGGCGCAGAAGGCCAACAGGCTGGGGCTGACGCGGAAGCCCTGGGTGAAGACGAGCCTGGCCCCCGGGTCGAAGGTCGTGACCGAGTACTTCGACAAGGCGGAGCTGACGGACGACCTGGAGGCCCTCGGGTTCCACCTGGTCGGGTACGGGTGCACGACGTGCATCGGGAACTCGGGCCCGCTGCCGCCGGAGATCGAGGCGGGCATCGAGGAGGGCGACCTGGTGTGCGCGTCGGTGCTCTCGGGCAACCGCAACTTCGAGGGGCGTGTGCACCCGGCGGTGAAGGCGAACTACCTCGCCAGCCCGCCGCTGGTGGTGGCATACGCGATCGCGGGGACGGTGGACATCGACCTGCAGAACGACGTGATCGCGCAGGACAAGGATGGCAACGACGTCTACCTGAAGGACATCTGGCCGACGACGCAGGAGGTGAAGGACCTGGTTGCCAAGTGCATCACGCGCGAGCAGTTCGAGGAGAAGTACGCCAAGGTGTACGACGAGAACGAGACGTGGAACAGCGTCCCCGTCTCCGAGAGCGAGCTGTACGGCTGGGACGACAAGAGCACGTACATCCAGAACCCGCCCTTCTTCGAGGGGATGGGGGCCAGGCCGCCCGGGTTCGATTCGATCGCGGGCGCCCGCTGCCTGGCGCTGCTGGGCGACTCGGTGACGACCGACCATATCTCGCCCGCGGGTCGCATCGAGCCGGAGACGCCGGCGGGGCAGTACCTGACGGAGATGGGTGTCGCGGTGAAGGACTTCAACAGCTTCGGCAGCCGCCGCGGGAACGACCGCGTGATGACACGCGGCACGTTCGCCAACGTGCGGGTGAAGAACAAGATCGCGAAGGACGGCGACAAGCAGCCCGAGGGCGGGTGGACGCGGAACTTCACGAAGGGCGAGACGCTGGCGGAGGCGCCGGTGGAGTACATCTACGACGCCGCGATGGACTACAAGCAGGCGGGCACGCCGCTGGTGGTGCTGGCGGGCACGGACTACGGCATGGGCTCGAGCCGCGACTGGGCGGCCAAGGGGACTCTGTTGCTGGGCGTGCGGGCGGTGATCGCCAAGAGCTTCGAGCGGATCCACCGGTCGAACCTGGTGTTCATGGGCGTGCTGCCGCTGGTCTTTAAGGAAGGCGACGACGCCCAGAGCCTGGGGCTCAAGGGCGACGAGACGTTCGATATCGAGATCCCGCAGGCGGTCGAGCCGCGTCAGAACGTAAAGGTGAAGGCGACGTCGCCGAGCGGGACCGTGACCGAATTCGAGACCGTGGTGCGTCTGGATACCGCGGTCGAGATCGAGTACTACCGGAACGGCGGGATCCTGCAGACGGTGATCCGCAAGAAGCTGGACGCGGCCGGGCAGCCGGCATAACGGAACCCATGGCCCCCCCTCCCCCACCCCTCCCACCCTCGCCCTCGGGCGGGGGTGTTTCGTGCGCGATCGAGGGCGTGCCGGCGGCGGGCGTGCGTCCGCTGCGGCACGCGGTGCTGCGTCCCGGGCAGCCGGCCGAGCGGCTGGTGTATCCGGGCGATGACGACGAGTCGTCGCTGCACCTGGCGGTGCGTGACCGTGAGTCAGTGGTCTCGGTCGCGAGCTTCTACCTCGAAGCCCTTCCCGAACGCGTGGAAGTATCGCTCTGCGGCCTCGCGGCGGGCACGCCGGGTCTCCGCATCCGCGGCATGGCGACCGAGCCGGCGCACCGGAGCAAGGGCTTCGGACGGGCGCTGGTGGACCACGGACTGCGGGCGATGTGCGCACAACACCTGGGAGTCCGCGCGGCGTGGTGCAATGCCCGGACGACGGCTTCGGGGTATTACGAGCGGGTGGGGTTCGTGGTGGCGTCGCGTGCGTTTGAGATGCCGGATATCGGGCCGCACGTGGTGATGGTGCGCGGGGTGGATGCGCCCGCGTGACCCGGGCAGGGCGCACAGGGTGATTTGTACGAGTCGGGGAGGGGATCGTGGGCGACAGGTTGTCGGGCTGGGTGCCGATGACGTGTGGATGGACCTGCTGCTGGGTATCGCTGGGATTGTGGTGCTGGCGTGCGTGTTTCTGCGTGTGTGCTGGTGGGTGGCGCGGAACGGGGGCGAGCACAGCTCGGGTTGGGGGCACGGGGGCGGGGGATCGATTTAGAGGGTGTGTCGGGTGGGTGCCGCGGGTTGACCCGCAGGGCAACCCGTGCCGGGCCCAGGGGGGTCATAGCGAGCTTGGAAGACACACGGGTTGTCTTTGGTCAACCCGTGGCACCCTGCTGACTCGGGAACACGGGTTGCCTTCGGTCTACCCGTGGCACCCTGCTGACTCGGGAACACGGGTTGCCTTCGGTCAACCCGTGGCACCCTGCTGACTTGGGAACACGGGTTGCCTTCGGTCAACCCGTGGCACCCACGTGTGTG
>Ga0209273_10001378_pt1 | contig 22226 bp, 20 predicted proteins | sample tdAd471_FD_187126 | JGI IMG/M metagenome (GOLD analysis project Ga0209273, IMG submission 187126) | Marine sediment microbial communities from the Atlantic coast under amendment with organic carbon and nitrate - tdAd47.1 (SPAdes)... | ecosystem: Environmental > Aquatic > Marine > Coastal >...
AGGCTCGCCGACCGCTTCCAACGGCTGGGGTTACGACCGCTGCGCGCTCCTGCGCAACTCCAGCTTGGCGATCAGTTCCCGATGCACCTCATCGGGGCCGTCAGCTAAGCGGAGCGTTCGCTGGTTCGCCCACGCTCCAGCGAGGAAGAAGTCGCCGCTGACCCCCGCGCCGCCGTGAGCCTGAATGGCGCGGTCGAGAACTCGTAGCGCCAGGTTGGGGGCGACGACCTTGATCTGCGAGATCTCCGACCGCGCCGCCTTGTTTCCTACCGTGTCCATCATCCAAGCCGCTTTCAGCGTCAGCAAACGGGCCTGCTCAATCTCAATTCGAGAGTCTGCAATATCGCGCCGAATCGTACCCATCTCCGCAATCGGGCGTCCGAAGGCCTCGCGCTCGCCGACTCGCGTGCACATCGCTTCTAGAGCTCGCTCGGCGGTTCCAATGGATCGCATGCAGTGGTGAATTCGGCCGGGTCCCAGCCGCCCCTGAGCGATCTCGAAACCTCTCCCCTCTCCCAGCAGCATGCTTGTGGCCGGGACGCGCACTTCGCGGAACTCGATCTCCGCATGACCATGCGGGGCATGGTCGTAACCAAAGACGCTGAGGGTTCGCTTGATCTCCACGCCGGGCGCGTCTAGCGGGACCAAAATCATCGACTGCTGCTTGTGCTTGGGGCCCTCTGGGTCGGTTTTCCCCATAAAGATCGAGATCTTGCAACGCGGATCTCCCGCACCGGAAGTCCACCACTTCCGGCCGTTCACCACGTACTCGTCGCCGTCCCGGACAATCGACGAGCGGATGTTGGTCGCATCTGAACTCGCTACGTCCGGCTCCGTCATCGCAAAGCAAGACCGAATCTCGCCCGCCAGCAGCGGCGCAAGCCAGCGCTCTTGTTGTGCGGGCGTTCCGTAGCGCGCCAACACCTCCATGTTCCCCGTGTCCGGTGCCGAACAGTTGAACACTTCCGGCGCCCAATAGACCCGCCCCATGATTTCGCACAAGGGGGCGTACTCCAAGTTGGTCAGCCCCGCTCCGTGCTCGCTCTCCGGGAGGAATAGGTTCCACAGTCCCGCCGCTCGAGCTTTCTCCTTGAGCTGCTCGATCAGAGCAACCGGCTGCCAGCGGTCTCCCTCTCCGATTTCGGCCTCGACGCTCGCCTCGTTCGGATAGACGTGCTCGTTCATGAACGCGACTAAACGCTGTTCAAGCTCTTGGACCTTGGATGATTTCTCGAAATGCATGCGGCGCGACGATTGTAGCTCGCTCTCCATTCTGGTGCCTGGAGGGTTCGATTCCTCGCGAAAACGCCTACAGAGCGGTACAATCGCACCGGTTCCTAATCAACCATGTCGACCGTTCGCTCCATCACGGCAACGCTATTCTCACTGACGCTCGCAGTTCCTGCTTTCGCGCAGGACTCAGCCGTTCCGAGCTTCTCTCGCGACGTCCGTCCGATCCTGCAGCGTAGTTGCCAGGCTTGTCATCAGCCTGCTTCAAAGATGAGCGGCCTCGATTTGACCACCTTCGCCGCACTCTCTGCGGGCGGAGCAAAAGGCCCCTCCGTCGTCCCCGGCGACGCCGCGAACAGCCTCCTAGTTGCCTATGTAGCCGGCGAACGGCAGCCTCGCATGCCGCTCGGCCAGGACCCGCTTTCCTCTGATCAGGTCGCCATCCTGCGCGCTTGGATCGACGCCGGAGCCTCCGACGATACTCCGGCCGGACAGGACGAACCCGTCGCTCTTACCGAGCCTCCCGTCTACCGATTGCCGCCGGTCATCAACGCCCTCGCCTACTCGCCGGACGGCGCGCTCCTGGCCGTAGCGGGCTATCGCGAAGTGCTTCTTCACCAAGTCGGCGGCGGCATCGTCGGGCGTCTCCTGGGGCTCTCGGAGAAAATTCAGTCCTTGGATTTCAGCGCCGACGGAAAACTCCTGCTGGCGGCAGGCGGGGCCCCCGCCAGGTTCGGCGAAGTGCAGATCTGGGATGTCGACGCGCGACAGCTCGTCAGGTCCGTTCCGGCCTGCGACGACACCGTATTCGGCGCGTCCCTCTCGCCCGACGGCAAACATTTCGCCTTCGGGTGCCCGGATCAAACTGTACGTATTCACGACCTCGAGAGCGGGGAAGAGCTCCACAAGTCGAGCTATCACGAGAACTGGGTTCTCGATACCGTCTTCTCCGTGGACGGCAGCAAAGTGATCTCCGTTGGCCGAGACAGCGCCGCCCGCGTCGCCGACGTCCAGAGCGGCTCTTTCCTGGAGACCGTCAACCGTCTGCGCGGAGAACTCGCCGCCGTTGCGCGGCACCCGACCCGCGACGCCGTTCTCATTGGAGGCCTGGATCGAGTCCCGTACTACTACCGAACCCAGCGTGCCCGCAAGATGGCTATCGCCGACGACTCCACTCTCATTCGGGAGTTTGAGATGCAGCAGGGGGAGATATTCGCCGTTGACGTCCACCCCGACGGTCGCAGCGCCGTCGTCGCGGGAGCCTCTCCCGAAGCCGTGATCTACGATCTAGAAACCGGCGAACGCACCGTCGCGCTTACAGGACATTCTGCCGGGCTCTATGCAGTAGACTTCTCTCCTGACGGAGCTCAGGTCGCTGCGGCGGGATTCGACGGCCAAGTGCGTGTCTACCAAGTCTCAGACGGTAGTCTTCTGCGCGAGTTCGTCCCCGTTCCTATCGAAGCTTCGACGCAGGAAGCCGCTCTGCGTCAGGGAGAATGACCGTGTTGCGTCTCCTACTTGCCGTCCTTTTTTCCGCCGTCGCGCTTTCCGCCGCTGAACCCGTCCTTACCCGAGTTGACCCGGTCGGCGCTCAACGCGGCACGGCGTTTCGGCTGGATCTGTACGGAAACAACATTTCCGACGCCGCCGTCCTCCGCACCACGCTGCCGGGCTCAGTCACGCCTTTGATCGCTGCCCGCGCGATGAAAGGACCCGCGCTCTCCTTCCTGGTCGAGCTGCCCGCAGACGCCGCCATCGGTCTTTATCCCCTGCGGCTGGAGGCGCCCGGTGGACTCTCCAACCTCATCCTCTTCTCCGTGGGAGAATTCCCCGACGTATCGGAGACGGACGAACCCAACGACACCCCCGAGACCGCTCAATCGTTGGACCTGCCTACGACGGTCAACGGCCGCCTGAAAGGTTCAGACCGGGACGTTTACCGGTTCAACGCCTCGGCCGGGGAGCAACTCGTGCTTGAAGTTGAAGCGCGGCGCGCAGGGTCGGCAGTCGACCCTGTGTTGCGTATCCTCGATGCTCAGGGCGACCAATTGGCAGTCAATAACGACGCTCCCACTCTGGGCCTCGATGCTCGCATCGCCTTCCGGGCGCCGTCCGCCGGCGTCTACTACGCCGTGGTCCACGACGCCCGCTTCAGTAAACAGGATGCCGACTCCTACCGTCTCAAGATAGGGGACTTTGACTTTGCAGAGGGCTTCTTCCCGCTCGGCGGCCCCCGCGGCAAGACGGTCTCTGTCGACTGGTTCGGCGGCAGCCTCAAGCGCCCAACATCTTCCCCCGTGGACCTTTCCCAAGTGGAAGAAGGCCTCGCCTGGACGACCATCCACACTCCCGGTAGGCCCGGCGCGCTCCCCTCGACCTTTGTTGTGAGCGACCACGAAGAGGAACTGGAGAACGGCCGTCGTCGGCTCACTCCAGGCCGTGTGCTCAACGGTCGCATCGGCGATTCGGGCGAAGTGGATCGCTACCAGCTTGCCGTCGAACCTGGACAGTCTTGGCGATTGAGCCTCGACGCCGCCACGCTCGGCTCTTCCCAGCTCTACCCTCTCCTCAGCGTCTTTCACAAGGACGAACTTCTCGCTCGTTCGGGCGATGAAATCCCTGAAAAGAGAACCACCTCGCTCGAGGAGAACACGTTGGTCAGCCGTGACCCCTTCATCCTCCTCGACGTCCCCGACGGTGTAAATGAGCTGACTCTGGTCGTGGAAGACCTCGTTGACCGCGGTGGCCCCAACTTCGGCTACCGCCTGCTCGCAGACCAAGGTCGGCCGGACTTCACCCTTAGCCTCTCCACCCCCGAAGTGAGTATCCCGGTCGGGGGCGTCGCACACCTCAACGTCAGCGCCGTCCGTCGTGGTTTCTCCGGTCCGATCAAGCTCTTTGCAGAAGGCTTGCCCGACGGCGTGACCACCGAGGGCGGTCACCTCTCCGCGCTCTTCAACACCAAAGACAGCGTCGGCGTCGCTGGCGCCGCGACCCTGGCGCTACGCGCCGCGAAGAATGCCGACCTCCGCGCGTTTCCCCTGACCGTCTGGGGCGAAGCCGTGCTCCCCGACGGCGGCAAGATCCGCCGCCGCGCTTCCGCCCCCGGTCTCGTGACGCCCGTGCGTTCCCGTCCGGGCATCCGCGGACGCGAGCTCCCGGCCCGCGCCGACTGGCTTTCCGCTGAACTCCCGGCCCGCGTCGCCGCAGCGCACCCGGCCCGCATTGTCCTCGACGGCCCCGCTCAGGTCCGCATCGTGAAGGGAACCGAATACCCGCTCCGTTGGAAGTTGGAGTCGAGCGATCCGTCCATCAAAGCGCTCACAAAGTTCCGCCTCGTCACCCCAGGCGCTCGCGAGACCACCTTCTCGCCCCGAGATCCCGAGGCCGAGTGGGACGGTGCCGCTTACGTCAAGTACCTGCGCACCACCATGGGCGGACCCGCGCAGACCTTTGATGCCGTGCTCACCGCTCAAGCCCGCATCGCGGGCGTCAACGAGACCCTGGCGTCGCCGATGATCACTATCCAAGTCGTCGACGGCTTCTCCCTGGCGCCGGCCCACGAGAGCGTCACTGTCTCCCAAGGAGCCGAGTTCGACCTGATCGGGAAGATCGACCGCGACTCCGCCTTTCCCAATCCCATCGGAGTCAGCGTCGGCGATCTTCCCAAGGGTGTCTCTTGCAACGCACCATCGCCCACGATGTCCTCCACATTCCGGCTCGACTGTCAGACTGAACCGGACGCGGAGATAGGGATCCACGAGATTCTTCTCACCGCCGCCTCCACCATGGCCGGACGCGGGGAAGGGAAGAACGTCCCCTACCAAGTCGATCCTGTCGCCGTAGCGCTCGCTCTCGTCGAGGCGGATCAGCCCTAAATCGCGTGTAAACTACTCATGACTCACGCAATGAAGCTCCCCACCATGAAGTCTTTGGCACTGGTCGCTCTCCTGGCTTTCGTCCCAATCTCCTGGGCGGCAGAGGTCGAACCGGTCGCGCCCGCGCCGATCCAGAGCCTAGTTGCCGAGCCCGCCGCTCTCGACTTCACCGGCCCCCGTGACCGCCGCAACGTCCTCGTCTTCGGCGTCGCCGAGGACGGCGAGCGCGTTGACTTGACCGGCGAGGCGGAATTCCAGCTTCCCTCACAAGTCATAGCCGTCTCAGCCGGTCAGTTCGAGGCGACCGCCCCGGGCCTTGGCGAGATCACCATCCGGGCGCAAGGGGTGTCCGCCGTGCTCTCCGTCTCCGTAGCGGACGCCTCGTCCGCCCCCGGCCCCAACTTCGTCCGCGACATCATGCCGGTCTTGAACAAGCAGGGCTGCACCTCCGGCCCCTGTCACGGATCTGCCAAGGGCAAGAACGGCTTCAAGCTCTCCCTGCGCGGCTACGATCCCAACTACGACTACAAGGCGCTCCTGTTCGATCTCTCCGGCCGCCGCTTCAACCGTGCCGACCCCGCCCGCAGCCTCATGCTCGCCAAGCCGACGCAGCAGGTCGCGCACGGCGGCGGACTCCGCCTCGAGCCCGACTCTCGCGACTACCAGACGATCCACTCCTGGATCTCCGCGAACGCCCCCTTCGGAGATATTGAATCGGACGCCGTGGTCGCACTTGAGACCTCCCCATCCGAGATCTTCATGCACTCACCGGGGCGTAAGCAGCGCGTCCTGGTCACCGCTCGCTATCCTGACGGAACCACCCGCGACGTCACGGCCAAAGCACACATCGCCGGCAGCAACACGGAGACCGTCAACGTCGCGGGTAACGTGGTCACCGGCCTCCGGTTGGGCGAGTCCACCTTGCTCATTCGGTACGAAGGCAAGTTCGCCACGGTCCCCGTCACCGTTCGCAATCCACGCCCCGGGTTCCAGTGGTCGGCGCTACCGCAGAACAACTACATCGACGAACTCATCGACGCCAAACTCAAGCGCCTCAAGATTCAGCCCTCGTCTCTCGCTTCCGACGCCGAATTTTTTCGTCGCGTCTCGCTCGACCTCACCGGGCGACTTCCGCGCACCGATGAAGTTCGAGAATTTCTCGCGGACTCCTCCTCCGACAAGCGTTCCGCCAAGATCGACCAACTTCTCGCGAGCGACGCCTACGTCGATTACTGGACGCTCAAGTGGGGCGACCTCCTGCGCAGCAACCGCAAGTTCCTCTCCGACAAAGGCATGTGGGAGTTCCGCGAGTGGATACGCCAGTCCGTCGCGTCGAACAAACCTTACGACGTCTTCGTCCGTGAACTGCTCACCGCCAAGGGAAGCTCCTACGCCAACCCCGCCGCCAACTTCTATCGCGTCGCCCGACAGCCGAAAGAGGCGATGGAGACCGCGACCCAACTCTTCCTCGGCGTACGCATGGTCTGCGCCCAATGCCACGACCATCCCTTCGAGCGCTGGACGCAGGATCAGTACTACCAGATGGCCGCCTTCTTCTCCGCCGTCGGGGTCCGCCCAGGATTCCAAAGCGGCGAGGAGATCGTTTATCTCAAACGCGCCGACAACCAGATCGAGCACCCCGGCGACGGACGCATCGTCGAACCCAAGTACTTGGTTGCCGTCGCCGACGCCCCGGTCGTCGATCCCCAGAAGGACCGCCGCGAGTTCTTGGTCGATTGGCTCACCTCCGAAGAGAACCCCTTCTTCGCGATGGCCGTCTCCAATCGCGTCTTCAGTTACTTCCTCGGCCGAGGCATCATCGACCCTGTTGACGACATTCGCGCCTCCAACCCGCCTGTAAACCCCGAACTCCTCGCTGCACTCACGGACGACTTCACCCGCAACGGCTTCGACCTCCGCAGCCTCATGCGTACCATCGTCAACTCGCGCGTCTACCAGGCTTCGTTCGAGACCAACGTCTGGAACGAGTCCGACAGTATCAACTTCTCCCACTTCATGCCTCGCCGCCTCGGCGCCGAACAACTCGCCGACGCCGTTGCGATGGCCGCCGGCGCCGACTTCGAAATCGCCGACGTTCCTGACGACTTCACCGCCGTCCAGTCGCCCGATCCCCACTCCGGCCTCGACGGCTTCCTCGACCTCTTCGGACGCCCCCAACGCGAAACCGCCTGCGAGTGCGAGCGCAAGACCGAGATGAGCCTTCCGCAGACCATGAACCTCGTCAACGGCCCCACTCTCGGCGACGCGGTCGGCTCGGCCGACGGCCGCGTGGCCAAGCTCATTCTCAGCGGCGCTTCCGACCGCGAAATCATCGAAGATCTCTACCTCGCCACGCTCTCCCGTGAGCCCACCGCTGCGGAGTTCGATCTCGCCCTCACCCACCTAACCGGCCCCGGCGGCCGCACCCCCGCCGCGCAAGACCTACTCTGGGCCCTGCTCAACAGCAACGGCTTCCTATTCAACCGCTAGAGGACCGACAAGAGGAACATCATGCTCGTATTCCCCGGACTCCAAGGAAACACCTGCGACGGCCCCGCACGCCGCGAGTTCCTGCGTGTCGGCTCCCTCGGCATCCTCGGCCTGAGCCTGCCCCGTCTACTCCAGAACGCCAAGCTCCAAGCCGCCGCCGCGCCGAAGGTCGAGCAAGGCGGCAACTTCGGCCGCGCCAAGCAGGTCATCCTCCTCTTCCTCCAAGGCGGCCCCAGCCATCTCGATATCTGGGACCCCAAGCCCGACGCCCCTTCCAACATCCGAGGCGAATTCAAGCCCATCCCCACCAACGTCTCCGGCATCCAGATCAGCGAGACCATGCCTCTGCTGGCGAAGCAGATGGACAAGGCGACGCTCATCCGCTCCATGAGCTACACGCCCACCGGCCTCTTCAACCACACCGCCGCCATCTACCAGATGCTCACTGGGTACGAGCCGAGTAAGGTCTCGCCGTCCGGCCAACTCGAACCGCCCTCCCCGGCGGATTTCCCCACCGCCGGCGCCCACGTCGCCAAGATGCTGCCGCCCACCGAGCCAGTCCTTCCCTTCGTGGAGATGCCGCGCCCGCTCCAGGAATCCAACATCATCGGCAAAGGCGGCGCTGCCGGTTTCCTCGGCAAAGCTTACGACCCGTACCGCCTCTATCAGAACCCCAACGAGCCCATCAAACTCGACGATCTGACCCTCCGCAGCGACGTCGGCAGCGACCGTCTCCAAGGCCGTTTTGAGCTCCTGCGCGGGATCAACGGCTCCATGCCGCAACTGGAGAAGGAACTAGAGAAGTACGCGCTCGACGAGTACTACTCCAAAGCCTTCGATCTCGTCCTCTCCGGCAAGGCCCGCGACGCCTTCGATCTCACCAAGGAGACCGACGCCGTCCGCGACCGCTACGGCCGCCACAAGTTCGGACAGGGCGCCCTCATGGCTCGCCGCTTAATTGAAGCCGGCACTCGATTTGTCCAACTCAACTGGCCCGCCGTCGCCAACGGCAACCCGGAAATCGACGCCTGGGACACCCACACGGCGAACTTCAAGCCCCTCCGGGAACTCCACTGCCCCAAGCTCGACTCCGCCCTGTCAGCCTTGCTGGAAGACATGGACCAACGCGGCCTCCTCGACGAGACGCTCGTCCTGGCTGTCGGCGAATTCGGCCGTTCCCCCCGCATGGGCGTCAGCACCTCCGGCAACACCAACAGCCCGGACGGCCGCGATCACTGGCCCTACTGCTACACAGCAATGATTGCCGGCGCCGGTATCTCCCGCGGCGCTCTCTACGGCGAGTCCGATCCCACTGGCTCCGCCCCCAAAGACAAGCCCGTCCACCCCAACGATCTCCTAGCCACGGTCTACTACGCCCTAGGCATCGATCCCCGCATGGAGATCTACAACCACCTCAACCAACCCCGCGAACTAGTCAAAGGCGAACCCGTCCACGGCCTCTGGTCCTAGCCTGCCGCAACGAGATGGCTGAGACGCTGACCAACGTCCTGCTTCACGCCGTCTTCTCCACAAAGGGCAGATCCAAAGTTCTAGACGACGCCGTCCGTCGTCGCCTTTGGCCGTACCTTACGAAGCTGCTCCAAAACCGGGGCTGTCGCGTCTACACAGTCAATGGCGGCTTAGAGCACGTACACGTCGTCTTCCGCCAACCAACCGACCGCGCCACGGCCGAGCTCCTCCGCGATCTGAAGACCAACTCGTCCAAGTGGATTCGCGAGAGTTTCCCCGACCGTCGAGACTTCGCCTGGCAGCGCGGCTACGCCGGCTTCAGCGTGAGCTATTCCAATCTGGAAGCCGTCTGCAAATACGTCGACGACCAAGAATTACACCACCGCCGACATTCTTTCGAAGATGAGCTAATAGGTCTCCTCAAGAAAAACGAACTCCACTTCGACGAAAAGTACTTGTGGTCCTAGCCGCAAAGCGGCGACCGGATGAACAGCCTGGGGCGGAAGCCCCAGGAACGGGAGCTTCTGCTCTCACGGCTTCAGCCGCAGAGCGGCGACCGGACGAACAGCCTGGGGCGGAAGCCCCAGGACGCCTGTTGTCTGCCTCGGGCGATTTGCAACGCAAGAGCCCGTTGCCTCACTTCCACCTAAAGGACCAAATCCGGCGTCGATCCAGCGCCAACGGCTCGTCCCGAGGCTCTCCCTCGAAGTCACCTCTCTGAGCCCCCTCCCGAAGAGCATTGTCAAATCGAAAGCCTTCGCTCACGAATTCCACCACGCCATTGCGGTCGATGAAGAAGGTCGTGGGATGGCTGGGCACGTCGCCATAGGGCGTTGGCAGCTCGTCTAGCACGGCGACAGGGAAACCGAGCGTCGCATCCGGTTGAATCTCTTCGTCATCAGACTCGTGACGCAAGCGCAAAGCGACGATCGCCAGATCCTCCTCGGGGAACTCCTCGCGTATCTGCCGCAGACTAGGCAAGTCTGCGGCACAGAGTCCGCATTGCGCGCGCCAAACGTGCACAGCTACGCGCCTGCCGCGCAACTCCGACAACTCGAATCGCGTCCCGTCGAGTGTCTCTACGCTTAGCTCGGGAGCCCGGACCCCTCGCCATCGGTCCCCGAAGAGCGGGGATTCTAAGATGATCGAGTCCACTGTGAAGCAAGCCGCTAAGCTCGCCAGGGCGACGCACGCCACGAGGCGACGAATCGTGCTCTGGACAATCCGATGCGCCATCTGATGCATACCTGGGTTCTACCGCCCCACCAACTTCACATCCTCGACCTCCAGCACCCGCCCGACCCGATCCCCAACCACCCGCGCCGCCAAATTCCCTCCAGCCCGTGCCTCCTCCACCGCCGCCCGCGCCAACTCCGACCCACGCTCATCCAACCGCAGAATCACCCCACCATCCACAACCAGCGCGAAATGCTCCGTCCGCGAGTCCACCGGGCAAGGCGGCTCCGGGTCTCGTTCCTTGCAATCCCAATCCGTTAACTTGCCGATCCAAACGTCTTCCGTGATCCCCTCCTCAATCGGCTGAGGCTCGCGAACGCCAATCCACCACGCCCCGGCCACGGCAATAAGGACTCCAACAGTAAGGAACGAGCGTCGCATTCAACCATGCCTCCGTCCAGAGCATAGTCCATCCAGATTCGAACTCCTTCCGTCTTGGCTGCAAGGCACTCCGCCCGCTCCTGTTGCCGATGAAAAAAGTTCTTGTACATATTTCGGTTTCGGCTATATACTTCTCGAAGTTTTGGTCAAATTGGTTCCAAAATGGTGCGCTCGAATTCATACATGGCGTGTCAAAAATGTTTTTGATTGTTCCGAAGATTCCTGTTGTGTCCGTCTTGTAGAGTGGAAGCTCTCATGGCAAAACTCCTCAAGGATGGAATCGTCGGACGTTGGATGCACTCCCGTGAAGAAGACGATGATGACCGCATCGTCTTTAGGCCGGATGACTACGCCTTCCCTCCAGCACGCGGTCGCAGCGGATTTACGTTGGCCAAGGGAGGTTCCGTGCTCACCGCGAGCCCGGGTCCCGATGATCGTCTGACGGAAGCCGAGGGCTCATGGAGTCTCGACGGGGACAGACTGACGATTCAATCACTCGTTTGGTCCGGCGTATTTCGCGTGGAGTCGGCGCAGCAGGACAAGCTCGTCCTAATACGTCTCTCCCAGGAGCGAATTCATGGCGAAAAAGGCCTCAAAGAGGACCCCTGCTAAAGCGAAATCGAAAGAGAATCTACCCACACAGCGAAGCTGCGGCGTTCAAGAAGTCCACGAGCGTCTCATGCGAACCGTACCCGGCTATCGGGAAGCCCGCGATCTTTGCGAGAACCAGGCTTGGCGCGCTTCCCTCGCCGGAGTCGCCGGTCGTACCGGTTGCACCGTCATCCCGTGCGTCGTGCACGTCGTACACAAGACCAACGCGCAGAACATCTCCGACGCTCAAATCAACAGTCAGATCGACGTCCTCAACGAGGATTTCCGCAAGAAGAATGCGGACGTCACGACGGCGCCGGCTCCGTTCCAACCCCTAGCCGACGACGCCCGGATTCAGTTCGAGCTGGCGACTAAGGATCCCGACGGGAATCCGACCGACGGCATCCTGCGCGTCCCGACCAACGTCAATGCGTTTTCTTCCAACGACGACGTCAAGGACTCCGCGCAGGGCGGTTCGGACGCCTGGCCCGCCGACAAGTACCTGAACATTTGGGTCTGCCAGTTGGGCGGCGGCCTGCTGGGCTACGCTCAGTTCCCCGGCGGTCCCGCCGATACCGACGGCGTCGTGATTCTCCACTCGGCCTTCGGAACCGTCGGCACCGCCTCGGCGCCGTTCGACCAGGGCCGCACCACCACCCATGAGATTGGCCATTGGTTGAACCTGCGGCACATCTGGGGAGACGACGGCAACGGCTGCTCCGGCACCGACTTCGTCGCCGATACGCCCAATCAAGGCGGTCCCAACCTCGGCAAACCTTCCTTCCCGAGCGTAAGTTGCGGTAACGCCCCCAACGGCGACATGTACTGCAACTACATGGACTACGTGGACGATGACACCATGGTCATGTTCAGCGCCGGGCAAGTCGTGCGGATGCAAGCGACCCTGGACGGCGTGCGCAGCACGATCGGACGAAGCATCCCGTGCGGAGTCAAGCCGCTGCCCAAGGATCTTGGCAAGGACGGCCCCAAAGACCCCCTCAAGGATCCGCTGAAAGACGGTCCCAAGGATTGGCCCAAAGACCCGCCCAAGGATTGGCCGAAGGATCCTCCCAAAGACTGGCCCAAGGACCCCCCGAAAGACTTCCCGAAGGACGGTCCCAAGGACTTCCCCAAGGACATCATCAAAGAACTCCCCAAGGAGTTCCACAAAGAGCTCCACAAGGACTTCCCGTTTGATCCGGGCCCGAAGCTGCGCGACCCAGGTCCAAAGCTCTCCGATCCAGGGCCGAAGCTCGATCCCGGCCCGAAGGTCTTTGATCCTGGTCCGAAGTTGCGCGACCCGGGCCCCAAGCTGGACCCAGGACCGAAGCAACTCGACCCGGGACCCAAAGGATTCGATCCAGGGCCCAAGCTGTCCGACCCCGGTCCGTTTCCTGGGCCTTTCGGCGGTACTCCGTTCGTACTCGCCACTCCGTCAGCGGGTCGTGGTGACTGCGGCTGCGGACCCGGCTCCGGCTCTGACAACGCGGCCCTGGTCGCTCACTATCAGCAGCTCTTGAGCCAATACGCCCAACTCGCAGCGGAAGGGCGACTGGACCAGGCCGGGTACGCTCAGTGGCAGCAGATTGCCGAGGCTTACCGGCAATTGACGGGCGGTTACTAACTTACCCGTCAAGCGCGGATCCTCCGGGGCCTCCTCGAGCGCGGGGCCCCGGAGGTTTTTCTTTCTTCTTGATTTCACTCCAGCCGGCGGTCACATGATCCTCATCATTACCTTTGAAGACAACGAACACGTCGAGCGCGTGCGGACTCATCTCAAGCGCGACGTCGTCTGCCTCGATATGGCTTGGTTCCCCTCACGAATGCAAGCCGACGTTCGCTTGACCGATGATTTCGAAGGGATGTGCTTGCGACTCCCAGACGGGTCCGCTCTCATGCTCGATCAGATCGGCGCCGTTTGGCGCCGTCGCATTCGGCCGATGGAGTTGCACCCGGAGGTCCAAGACGAAACCTCCCGGCTCTTCGCGTGGTCCGAATGCGAAGAGGCTTTCCAAGGCATGTGTCAGTCGATTGATTGCTTCTGGATGAATCCCATCGCCGCCGATGAGGCGGCGCAGCGAAAAATCCTCCAACTCCGCGTCGCCCGCCAGGTCGACCTGTCTATACCCGAGACCCACATCACCAACGACCCGGAAGCAGCCCGCGATTTCGTACTCCGTCACGGCCCTGAGAACGTGATCCGCAAGGCCTTCCGGAACATCGAGCAAGCCCCGCGCCAGACCAGTGTCTTGACTGAAGACGACCTGTCGGTCATCGACTCGGTTCGCTTTGCTCCTGTGACCTTCCAGCGCTACGTCCCGGCCGATCTGGACCTGCGCATCACGGTCGTGGAGGACGACGTCTTCGCCGCATCCATCCGTTCGCCCGAAAAGTACCACGCCGACTACCGCACCGGGCTCGGCGAGGCTACCGTCGAGCCGTATGACCTACCCGCCGCCGCACAAGAGAACCTGCTCCAACTGATGCGTCGTCTCGATTTGCAGTACGGCGCCATCGACATGCGCGTCACGCCCGACGGCGAGCACGTGTTCTTAGAGGTCAACCCTGCCGGCGAGTACCTCTTCATCGAGGACCGCACGCAACAGCCGATCGCCGCTGCAATAGCCGCCTCACTCGATCGCCACGACCAAGCATGCTCTTAGGACTGGAACCCTCTCCGTGCACCGCCAACCGCCGCTCCGTTGCGGCGGCCTCTCCAAGGGGGGCCGAGCGTCGACCTTGGCGAGGGCCGAGACGCGCCGGCGTTGGTCTCGAATCTCCCCTTGCCTAACCCGCAAGAAGGTCATCTGAGCTCTGCGCATGTTGGAAAAACGAAATGGACCAGTCTGGCTGCTCGCAATGAACGCGGCGTCTCATCGCCTGTCGGCAGCGTTGGAATCGTTCTATCGGTAACCGCTATCGACCAATAGGTCCCTCGCTTCGCTCCCGGCCAGCCAACGCCCGAAAGAGAGGGCTTCTGGGATGCGGACGCCGCCCGAAACGATTCCCGCCCCCTGTTCAATTGGTGAATAGCTAGCAGCCGAAACCTCCGTCACGACTCCCGGCAGCCCCTCCGTCAACGACAGCGCAATCAACGCAGCATCCGCATTCCCAGACTCGGCAAACTGCCGGGCCACCCGCACGTTCTGCCCATAGACGACTTTCGGCTCGATCTCCTCCCACAGCCCCGCCTTCTCCAGCGCCTCCCGCGCTGCCCTTCCGTAGGGTGCGAACTCCGGCTTCGCCATCGCCACAAAGCGCGCACCTCGCAGATCCTCCAACGACGTGGCTTCCCCCGAAGGCGACCACAACGCCAGCACCCCGCGCGCATAGACTCGCCGCGAATCCTTCTCGATCCGACCCAGTCCAATCAACCGATCGACCTCCGCCGTGTCCGCTGATAGGAAAAGGTCAAACGGCGCGCCGTTCTCGATTTGCTGCCCCAGCACCCGCGTCGCCCCGAAGCTGACGACCGTTTTGATTCCCGTCTCTTGCTCGAAGGCTTCCGTCAGCCGCGGCAGCGCCGATTCCAAGTTCGCCGCCGCCGCAATCGTCAACGGCGGCGCCTCGCCCGAGCCGCAAGCGCCGAGCGTCATGACCGCCGCGAGAGCGCCAAGCCGCATCAACACGTATGCTATCCCACGGATGCCGCGCCCCCACGCTCTAGCCGGCCGCTCCCTGCAAGAACGGATTCGTCGCTCGCTCGCGGCCGATGGTCGTCGACGGCCCGTGGCCCGGATAGACCTCAATATCATCCGGCAGCGGCAACAACTCCTCCCGGATCGAGCGCATCAGCGTGTCCATATCTCCGCCCGGAAGATCCGTGCGACCCACGCTCCCGGCGAACAACACGTCCCCGGCAAGAATCTTCTTTTCATCCCGTAACAACAGGCTGACGCTGCCCGGGCTGTGCCCCGGCGTAAACAGCACCTCGATCTTGCGTCCGCAGAAATCCAAATCCTCGCCCTCGCGCAGTTCGTGATCGATCTCCACCGGCTCAGGCGGCGGCGTGTTTAACCAGGCCGCCTGCTGGGGCAGGGAAGCCAGCACCGGCCTCTCCAGCGGGTGCAAGTACGTGGGCGCTCCCGTTGACTTCTTGAGTCGTGCCGCCTGCCCAATGTGATCGATGTGCGCGTGCGTAAACACAATCTTGTCAATCGACAGCGCGTGTCGATCTAAAACCGCTTCCACGCGTTCAATATCGTCGCCAGGGTCGACCACTAGGGCCAGATTCTGAGTCTCGTCGCCCAGAATTTGGCAGTTGCACTGCAGCGGTCCGACCGGGAGAATTTCATGCAGCATGGACTCGGTATCATAACGGTTTGACGCCCTCTACCGCCGGATATCAGGCCCTCTGGCAAACTGCCGCCTCGCTCGACGTCTCCCCTCGCGCCCGCATCCGTGCGACCGGTGAAGACCGCCTTCGCTTGCTCCACGCCGTCGCTTCCAACGCGATTGAAGACCTCGCCCCGGGCAGCGGAACCGAGACCTTTTTCCTCAACCCCCAAGGCCGCATTCAGCTTCTCGCCCGCGTCTACGTCTCCCCAGACCACGTCTTGCTGGAGACCGCCGCCGAGCAACGCCAAGTCTTGCTCGACTACCTCGAGAGCTACATCATCATGGACGATGTGTCGCTCGACGACCAGACGACGAGCACTGCAGCCTGGGCCGTTGAAGGCCCCCGAGCCGAAGCTCTGGTCGCCGACGCGCTGGGCATTGAGATCCCAGCCGAAGCCCCTTCCTCGCACGTCGCCTCCGAGGGCCTCCATACGTTCCGCTCCACCCTCACGGGGCAGCCCGGGCTCTGGATAGAGGCCCCGCTCGACCGTCGCGACGAAATCGCCGCTCGCCTGCAATCAGCGGGCGTGGTCCCTGCCTCCCCGGAAGATTTTCAGACGGTGCGGGTCGAGAACAAGATTCCTCTGTTCGGCCAGGACTATTCGGACCGGAATATCCCGCACGAGACCGGCTTGTTGCACTTCGTGTCCTTTTCCAAGGGATGCTACGTCGGCCAGGAAATCGTCGAGCGAGTCCGCTCGCTCGGTCAAGTCAACCGGCTATTGACTCCGCTCGCTCTTGATCGCGGCGAACTCCCCTCTACAGAAGAGATCCAAGTCGAGGGAAAGACCGTGGGGACGCTGACCAGTCCAGTTCTGTCCCCCAGGCACGGCGACGTGCGTGGTTTTTCTCTCTTGAGGCGTGAGACGACCGCACCCGAAACCGCCCTCACCGTAGAAGGTTGCCAGGCACGGATTGCGGGCTAGTTGCGGCTCCGTGCCCTCCAGTCTCCATCGTCTAGCGACCGATATTTGCTGTCCGCTGAGCCGAACCCCTCGCGGTCGCTCGATTCCTATGGCAAACTAAGCAGAATTGCAGGCGTCGCCCCGTCGCGTCGACCGCTGCAGCATTCACGGGCCATCATATGATCCGATCGTTTGGAATTTCTCACGTCGGCCAGGTTCGTACCAACAACGAGGATAGTTTCGCGGAACGTCCGGAGATGGGGCTGTTCGCGGTTGCGGACGGCATGGGTGGAGCCCAAGCCGGCGAGCGAGCTTCTCGTATCACCGTGGAAACGCTCGTGGAGAGGGTTCGCGCGGCCGGGGCGGAAATAGGATCGGAAGATCTCGTCGAAGCCGTTCGGCAGGCTAATCGCGATGTCCGCGCCCACGCCGAGTCCAGTCCCGAGTATGCCGGCATGGGGACGACTGTCGTAGCCGCCGTCGCCTCGGGAGACCACGCCTCCATTGTCAATGTCGGCGACAGCCGCCTCTACTTGTTTCGCGACGGCGCCCTGCAATTGGTCACCAGCGATCACAGCTGGGTCAACGAAGTCGGCCGCGGTCTCGGGCTCAACGACGAACAATTGCGGTCGCATCCCTATCGCAACGTCCTCACCCGCGCGGTCGGCGCGGAGGCTGAGTTGGAAGTGCAGTTGATTGAGTTGGATCTCCAGGCGGGCGATGTCCTGCTGCTCTGTTCCGACGGCCTGCACGGCGTTGCTGCTGAATCCGTGCTCGCTGAGATCCTCTCGCGGTCCGGCGCCCTGGAGGACAAGGCCCGCGCCCTCGTCGACGCCGTCCTTGAGCGTGGAGCCCCGGATAACGTTACGGCTCTGCTGCTCGAATACGCCTGATCTCCCACAGTTCTGCGCGCCCGCAAATTGCGGCCTCACTTCCGGGCTCTTTTGAGCCGATAAGGGAACCAGGGCAGCCGCCCGTGAGCATGTCGAACACCTACACCCACGGTCGTCCGTCCGTCCGCCCCCCCTCGCCCGCCTCCCAGGAGAGGCCGGCGCCCGCAGGCTACCGGGTTCGGCTCCTCTCCGCCGTCAACTCCATGCCTCCAATGCCGAACGCTCTGAGCAAGTTGCTGGGCATGCTCAACGACGAGAACTGCTCAGCCGGCCAGATCGCTCAGGTCGTCGAGAGCGACAGCGTTCTGTCCGGCAGCGTCCTGCGTTGTGTGAACTCGGCTTACTACGGGCTTCCCGGACGGGTTTCAGCCGTTCGACAGGCCGTCACTCTGCTCGGTTTCGGCACCGTGCGCAACCTCGCCCTGGCCTTCTCCATGCGGCGGATGATTTCGCGTAGGCAGCCTTCGCCTGAGCGCTACGCCGCCTATTCGCGCCACGCTCTCGGCGTCGCAATCATGACGCAGTTCTTGGCGCACTTTACTCGCGCTGAAGACCCCGAGTCCGCCTTCGCGGCCGGCCTATTCCACGACATCGGGCGTCTGCTCATCCTCTCCAACGCCGAGGAAGCGGTCACGGAGATCCTCCGCGTCTGGGAGGAAGGCGAGGGGGATTTGGAAGAGGCTGAACGCCAGGTACTTGAGGTCACCCACTCGGAACTCTCCGCTTCCATTCTTGAGGGCTGGCGCCTCCCCACGTCGGTCCAGGTCGCGGTGCGCTATCACCACCATCCTCAGGACGCTCCGAGCGAGAACTCCGACTCGGACGAGTCCGGCGATCCGCACTCGCTCGCCGCACTCACGCACGTAGCCGATCTGGCCGTCAACTTCGAAGGCATCCAGACCTTGACGGCGCCAAGTCACCCACCTGAATCGCCCGCCTCCGCACTCGCCGCAATCGGTTGCGGCTCGGACTCCGACCAAATCCTTGAGCAGTTCCGAACTGAATTTAGGAGCCTGCAAGGCGTCTTCCAGTAAGCCGCTCGACCCATGCTAGGAGTCTCCCTAGGGTTAAAGTCCTACGTTGAATTCGGCGATGTACTAGTTCTTGATTAGCGAAACAACTTAGTGCTTTACTAGGGGCACTTCGATGCGCCCGCGAAGCCGAAGTCGCCGTTGATCTGGAGCAAAACTTGCGCCTACTGGCTGAATTCGCATACCTACAAATCCTCGACATCCTCACGACCGTGGCCTTCTTGATGCAAGGCGTTGGAGAGGCCAACCCGCTGATACGTTGGGCTCTCGGTCAAGGAAATCCCATCTACGCGTTGGTCGCCGTCAAGGTCCTCGGACTGGCGCTCGCCGCGTTGTGCATCTACCGCTCGCGCGATAGACTTTTGCGGCGCGTGAACATCCTCTTCGCCTGCCTCATCGTTTACAACATGATCGTCATCCTGGTGACGTCGCCCGCAATTCGGGGATAGCAAGTGAAGCGGGGTTCTGACCGCGCTACCATCTCAATTCGTGGCGGGAAATTCGAACAAGGCGGTCATCGCCGCACTTTTTGCGAACGGCGGCATCGCGATCGCGAAGTTCTTCGGCTTCGCCGTGACCGGTGCGGCTTCCATGCTCGCCGAGGGTGTACATTCGGTCGCCGACACCGCCAACCAAGCGCTGCTTCTGTGGGGTGGAGTCGCCGGCCGCCGGGCGCCAGACCGTACCCGCCCATTCGGCTACGGCCGCGAACGCTACTTCTGGGCCTTCGTCGTGGCCGTTGTCATGTTTTCCCTCGGCGGCGTCTACGCGGCTTACGAGGGAATCTCGAAAATCAATCACCCGCACTCGATCGAACAGCCGGAGTGGGCCATCGGCATCTTAACGTTCGGGATTATCCTCGAAGGCGCGTCCTTCCTCCTCGCCTATCGCATCGCCAACGAGCGCCGTCGCGGCCGGCCCTGGTGGCGCTTTATCCGGGAATCGAAGGCGCCGGAGCTGGTCACGGTCTTGCTCGAAGATTTCGGCGCCCTCGTCGGTCTCATCCTCGCTCTGGCCGGCATCAGCCTCTCGGTCGCCCTCGACGACTCCCGCTTTGATGCTCTGGGCAGCATCTCCATCGGCGTCCTGCTGATCTTGATCGCTGCGATTCTGGCCTTTGAGATGCGCAGCTTGCTCATCGGAGAAGCCGCGCCGCCGGACGTCGAATCGGCGATTCGCGCCTCCCTCGAATCGCAGGCCTTCCTCGATCGCCTCGACGATCTGAGAACTCTCCAAATCGGACCCGATACGCTCCTGGTGGCGGTTAAGGCCGAGTTCGACCCCGGCCTCAGCTCCGCTCAAACCGCCGAAGCCATTCGCCAAGCGGAGATCGCCATCCGCCGCCACGCGCCGCAAGCGACCTTTGTCTACATCGAACCCGAGTAGCGCGCGTCGATCGAGCCGATCGCTCCGTCCAAGTTCTCATCCGGTGAAGGGATCGCTCCTCCGCCGTACCAGACCCGCAGTCGGCCCTCCTCTGTGAGGAACGTCGCATCGCAAACCACCGCGTCGTTCCACTCCTCTTCCCCGGAATGGACAGGGCCGCCCTTCTTCCAGAGGACGCCGTCATTCGACTCAGCCCAACCCATGCGCCGGCTCTCATCCCTGTCGCGACCGGTGTAGAGCATCCGCCACCCCTCGCTCGTGCGCACCACCGCCGGTTCTCCGAGTCCGCGCTCGTCGAAGTCTCCGCGGCCCCCCGGCTCCAGCAGCGGGTTCAAGTGGGAGCGTTGCCAATGCATCCCGTCGCTGGACCTGGCCAGCCCCAATCGCTGCACGCCGAACCGGTCCTGTCCCAGGTAGTAGAGGTAGAACGAACCGCCGCAGCCGATGACGTACGGATCGCCCACGCCCGCCTCATCCCACTGCCCCCGCGCGCCCGGCTCCAGCACCGGCGCGTCGCCGACCCGTTCCCAGATCTCGCCGTCAGACGATTGCGCGAGTCCAATCGAGGTCCCGTTGCGCGGCCCGGCCTGGTACCAGTAGAGCAGCCTCTCACCCGCTGCAACCGCCGAGCCGTTGGCCGCAATGTAGTCGCCCTCCCACGTCGCCTCACGCGGCGACAGGACCGGATTCGCTCCGTTCTTCCGCCAGGTCGCGCCGTCGTCGGACCAGGCCGCTCCGGTATGCCAGCGCGCCCCGTCAAAGCCGGAATAGAGGTTGAGGTAACGATCTCCCCAGCGGACCACGCTCGGATTCAGCACATCGCTGGAATCCCAAGTCCCCGCCTCCCCGCGTCCGAGAGTCGGCGGCCCGTCCAACCGCCATTCGTCGGGCGAGAAACCAGCCGGCTCACCGCAAGGCTCCACGGTGAATCGCGCTTGCCTCGGTCCCGGTCCGCAAGCGGCCAGCACGACGACGAGCAACGCAAGAGTCCGTGCCCGCATCAAGCTAGGGGTTTGCAGGGAGCATCTCAATCCCTCGCGGAAGCTCGAATATCTTCGGCTTGACCTGTTCATTGATCACGAGGGTGGATGCGAATTGCTCGTAGATTTGCTCGCCGTCTCGCTCCTTGCGGATATTCCAAGGGAGCACGACGCCGCCGGGCAAATCCCGGTACTTCGACCAAATAGTCTTCTCTTCGAACGGGATCCGCGTCTTGGGGTCGCGTCGCAGGTAGCGAGCCATGTGCGGCAGCCCGTCGCTCTGGCGCAAATTCACGGTGATTGTCTCGCCTTCGCCGTCAGAGACCTCTACGGCTTCTGTCGGGATATTGTCCACGATCTCTAGGCCCGTGGAGTAGAAGTACAGACCGGGCTCTTCCAATCGATAGCGCAGGAAGTAGTGGAAGTCCCTGCGGGTGCCCACCCGGTATCGCGTAATCATGTCTTCCGGCAGCGGTCGCGCCCCTTGGAAGGTCACCTCCCAACCCTTGCCGTTCACAAACAGCGAGTAGTAGTCGCCCTTCTCCGTGTAGATCTCCTTGCGGCTCACCGGCAGCCATTCACTGTCGGCGTTCGGCTGCATCGGCTCATAGCGGTCGTAGACCGTGATTCGCGCTAGCCCCCGCACGCTGGCTCGGTAGAACGAGTAGCCCCGTCCCGTGGTGACCTGACTGAAGACCTCGCGGAAGGCGTCCCCGCCCATCGCTTTGTAGGCTTCCATCACCAAACGGCGGCCCTTCTCTTGCGCGGTTTCGGCACGCGCAAGCCCGACGCTGAGATGGCCGGCCGCTAGAGCCCCGGCGCCCAAAAGTGCTTCCCTACGAGTCATCAACGGATAGACGTGCGGTCCGCGCCAATTGTTGCAGGTCTGTTCAGACCCGTGCAAGAACGACGACGGGCGGGTGAGCCCGCATCGATCTTGGCTCGGTAGGTGGCTTCCAGGTCCTCTTGAGTTGGGGCAGCCAGGCCCCGCTGAAGCTTCGATCCACTGAAAGAGCCACGCGAGAACTGGCGCTGTGCCATCGCCCACGGTTTCCCGCAGAGAGGGCGCTTTCTGCGGACGTTCCCACTCTAAGGATTCAACGCCGCCGAGCAGGGCCGACAGATCCTCAAAGGCATGTGGACCACGCGCCGTCACGGGCTGCAAAAGGCGGGATTCTCTCCTCGCTCAGCAGGACGGCGCGTGCCCAGAGGGTCTATGCCCTGCCCTCGAGCGAATACCGGAACCGCTTTAGCTCCAGCGTCGCGGACGCCGATAAGCGATCCAGGCAAACTCTGGCTCGACCATGGGACGCTGTTCGATCTTCGTGGCGCGCTGGTCGAAGAACGCCCTACGACCGCATGCGGCCCCAACGTCGCAGGAGGAAGTCCGAAATTCCTTGACGTAGGGCGCGCCGGT
>Ga0209273_10001379_pt1 | contig 22223 bp, 48 predicted proteins | sample tdAd471_FD_187126 | JGI IMG/M metagenome (GOLD analysis project Ga0209273, IMG submission 187126) | Marine sediment microbial communities from the Atlantic coast under amendment with organic carbon and nitrate - tdAd47.1 (SPAdes)... | ecosystem: Environmental > Aquatic > Marine > Coastal >...
AGTTGGTGGCGGCAATGTTGATGAAAGGTCTCAGCGTATTGCTAATATAAAAGAAGGTGGAACGTATCAGCCAAGATCGGCATCAGGCGCAGACGTTCAATCAGGTCTAGGTGAGGCATTGCAGCCAGTTGGCGAGGCCATGACAGCAACTGAGCGATTTCTAGGTGATACAACCTTAGATGTTACTGGTAGTCCAGCAGCGGCAGCGGCAGCGGCAACACTACCAACAGCAACCCTTGAACTTCTTGGGCTGAAAGGCACTAGAGGGCTTAAAAAGGTAACACCAGAGAACGTAATACCGGAGGCTGAGCCTACTCTAAAAGAAACAGGAATCAGGTCTACAGTTGGTGAGGCCACTCAAGACCTTGGCCAGCAAAAGTCAGAGCAATTTCTTTTAGAGCAGTCCAGTGAAGGCGGCGACCAGCTTCGAGGTTATAAGCTTGCTCAGTCTAGAGAGATTCGAGATTACCTTGAAGGTGTTAAGCCAGAAGAGGTGGATAATGTCGGGCAGTCTGTTCAGGACGCTATTAGGCTTAGAAAGAATAGTTCTAAATACAAACGAAAGCTTGCCTATGACAAGCTTGCGGACCTAACAAAAGACATAGATGTAAGACTTGATACCAATACTATTTACGAAGCTGGCTTTGCAGACCCTGCGGACTTTAGGGACTTCCGGTCAACCAACCCCCAGCAAGCAAAAGCAATAGAAGGTATTATTGCTGAATTCGGCCTAGATCTTAGCGACGAAGCATTAAAGGGCGCAGCTAAAGAAGGTATTGAGATACAAGAGTTGTCCGTATCAAATGCAGAGAGAATGCGTAAGCGATTGAATAATATAGAAAAATCAGACCCAACAGGAAATACCTCAAGGTTTACAGGCCCAATGAAAGACGCTCTTGATTCTGAATTTGATCTGGCATCAAAAGCCCTTCAAGAGAATGGTAATCCAGATATATCTAGAGCTGCTAAAGAGGCGCGTCAATCACACGCGGCACTAAAGACTGAGTTTGATGAAAAAGGCTTAACTAGCCAGCTTATAGATAATAAAAGTTATCAATCTAAATTGCCTAAAATAGAAGAGTCTCAGGTATATGCAAAGCTAGTGACAGACTCAACACCAATTGAAAGCTTTTCTCGTGTGATTAAATCCCTAGATAGGGCTGGCACAAGAGGCTCTAAGGCAAAAAACCAGATTAAAGCTCAAATGGTCATGGATTTAATTGATAGCGGCTTTAATGCTTCTACTCGTAAAATCAAAGGAGAGCGTGTATTTGGTGCTAATGCTTTTGCTAAGCGATTTGATAAGCTTGAGCCTAAACTTAAATCAATAATGACCGATACTGAGTTTAAGCAGCTAAGCAAGCTAAGAAATGATGCAAACGATCTTGTCCCACCTAGCGGGGCGATGCCAAAAGGATCGGCTGGATTCTTTATCGAGGCATTAAATAAAGCGGGTATAATGGGAATGATGAATGCAATACCTTATGCAGGGCCAGCAACAGCAGACTTCTTAACCAAGATTGGCAAGACCTCTCAGGATGCAAAGGCATTTGAACGAGCGGTTCAGTCAAGTCCGGAAATTAAAGACGCTATCAATTTACTATCAACCGATTACCCTTCTTTAGCTGTTGCGCTTGGCATACCGCTAGTAAGAGAAGACGAGGAAGAATAATGGCAAACCAAATAAAAGCTCCAATTAACTACCCAATCATAGCAGGCGGCAAGATCGTATCCGGTGGCTCTGTGTTATTTGGCCAGCCTAACGTTAAGCCGGACGAAGATAACCCTTCCACGCTTAAAGCTATCTATTTAGATGCTGCCTTATCTCAGCAAGCTGAAAACCCGCAAGGCATCAGCTCGGATGGTGTATTTGATCAATCCGATACTGGTATCTTATACGGACCCACTGATACGGTTTACTCAATTGTAATTCGTGGTGCTAATAAAAAAGAGCTTTCGTATATTCCTGAGTATGATTTAAGCGATGCCAATGCCGCACAAACCGCGCAAGATGCAGCGGCGGAGGCGGCTTCTTCTGAGGCTAACGCTATTGCAGCTAAGGATTTAACTGAGGCTTTATACACTGATTTTACTAATCGTTACTTTGGCGCTTATTCATCTAATCCAGCTGTAGATGATTTAGGAAATCCGCCAAACGAAGGGTCTATTTACTTCAATACTGTTTCTGATGTGTTTTTTACATGGAATGGCAGCGCATGGGTTAATTACTTCCCGTCTAATCCTAATGGTTTATTGGTTACTGCTACAGGCACAACTACACCTAGGGCTTTGTCTGATTGGGTTGGTGACGTGGTTAATGTTAAAGCCTTTGGTGCCATAGGGGATGGTGTCACAGATGAGTTAAGCGCATTTAACTCTGCCTCTGCATCATTTGATGAATTGACAATAGTTATCCCTAAAGGGGTGTATCTTCTATCATCACCTCCAATGCCTACATCCCCTAAAGTAACTTGGTTGGTACAAAGAGGTGCGAGTTTCGTAAATCCAAACTCGATCACGGCAGGTGTGAACCAGAAGATAGTGTCAGAAGGTAATTACGACTCAATTGAGAGCGACCCTGATTTTTATGAAGGTATATTTAATTATCTTGAGCACAATAGTGCCCTTACTGGGTATGGCAATCTTGGACTTCATGGTTCAGTGCAAACAGCTTGGAGAGAGGGTGCTGGGACTTCTGGCGCTGACATAGGTGTATCTGGCTTTGCTGTTAATAACAAGCTTAACCACACAGGTGGAGCTTGGGCGTTATATGGTACTGCTGTAAGAGAATCTGGAGTTACTGCTTCTTGTTTTGGTATGGAACTTGATATAGCCAACATGGGGGATACAAGAGCACTGTTTCCTTTTAATCCATTTAATGCTGGGCAGTCGCAAACGCTATGGCTTGGCTCAGGTGGTGAGATTTCAGAGACTGCGGAAGGTGTGAATCTTGGAACAGCATCTTGTGCTATAGGCATTATTAGCAACGACCCTGCTAAGAATGCAGACTTTGAAAAAGGCATTGTCTTCCATAATGAAGCGATAGCTGGCACTGATGGCGCAACAGGGGTAGGGGTAGCTGTTGCAATGGCAACAAGGCAATCATTGGCTTGGTATAATGCAGCTAACACAAAAGTCGGTGAGGTTCTTTCTACAAATACAGCGGGTTCTAATAAGCAGCGTGTAAACTTCTCAGAGTTTGGTTTAGACATAACAGACCTGAATACAGGTAATAGCCAGTTATTGGTAGAGAATACCCCTGCCGCTTCGTCAAAATTAATTGTAAGGGCTTCAGAAACAGACGAGCCAACTCTAGCTGTTGCAGGTTCATCAGCAAATATAGATGTGAAAATACAGCCAAAAGGTGATGGTAGGTTAAAATTACAATATACATCTCAAGCAGCTACAACACCTGCGAACTTTGTAGCAAATAGGTATCTTGAGATAAAAGATTCAACTGGTGCTGTTATGTACTTACCATTAATGACATCACCTTGGTAAGACAATGATAGCCACAAAAAACTTCAACCCAGCAGCAGACCCTAAACTACTATGCACATGCGGCCACAAGGAATGTGACCGCCGCAGCATAGATCAAGAGTCTCTAGATAAAGTCCAGTTAATCCGCAATGATTACGACTCACCTTTAATTATAACTTCAGGTGGCCGTTGTCCCAATCATCCTAATGAAGTTAAAAAGAAAAAGGCCGGAGATCACCAGCTATGTAAGGCCGTAGACGTTCGCTGTGATAATGTAATAATGGAAACAAAGCTAAAGGTATTAGCTGGTCGTCATGGCGCAACTAGAGTGGCAGGTGGCGCCTATTGTGGATTTGTTCACATAGCATGGACTGAAACAGACCGGAAAGACGTACCAACTTGGAATTACTGATGATTAAGCGCTTACTGATAACATGGCTTTTCTTGATTGGATTAACCATAGTGTTAGTATTCGCTTTATCTTGTGACCTAATTCACATAACCAAAACCAAACTAAGGGGTTTAAAATGCCGTTACTTTTTAAAATAGGCTCAGCAATAGGGATGTATTTCTTTAAAAAGCACGCTTTAGAGTTGGCTTTAGATGGGATTATTGAGGCAGCTGAAAAAGCTTCTCTAAGCACTGCAACTAAGCTTGATGATAAAGCCGTTGCTGCACTTAAAGAAGACCGTGATGCTATTCTACGGATTGCGCGTGACTTACTTTAATTAAGAATAAAACCTGAGATAGCAAACCCAAGCTAAAAAGAACGCCTGCAATATAAATTGCATAGTATCAGACCCTACGCTTGTTTTTGTTATTCTTGGGTATTCGCAACATATTAGGAATACCCCTCTTAGGACAACACCAATAATACCAAGCCAAAAAGCCACTGCCAAATATGTATCAATCCCCATTATCAACCCCTTTGTTTTTAGATAGCATTTTAATTTGAATATCCTTGCTCATATTATCCTTAGCAGCACTATGCAGCATGGACTCAGTAAGGTTTAGCCTTTCCTGTATTTCTTCTAATTCATCCGCTAAAGCTTTGCATTTAGCCTGCTCTAACTCAAACAACCCTTGAATACGCTTGGCCTCAGCTTCCCATTCCTTTGCGTAATTGTCTTTTGTAATCATGCGCCACTGGTGCTCATGAGTTTTACGATAATAAAGGGTAATTGGCTGCCCTTGTGTTCTACGATACATTAACATTATTTACTCTCCAATAATTCAGGGTTTTCGTAAATCGTGCCGACAATCTCGCCTAGGTCTTGCTCCATAATTAGGTCGTGAATAGTCTCAGTGCCATCATTGAATACAAGCTCCCACTCACCCCATCCGTTTTTATCAACCTTACCAATACCATGACCAGAAGCGCGAACCAAGTCCCCTTGGCACATCTCAGTGCCTTTGCCGTTCTGGTCTTTCAGTCCAGTGTATTGCATTAGTACTGGTTTGAAGCCAATAGCATACACCGAAGCACTTATGATCACTTGGCCGTCACTGTGCATCGTAAAATCGGTGCGCATCTTATGTCCATCCCACGCTCTAAACTTAATCTCTCGCATCTCAATCACTCCTTTTAATTAAATTATCCAAACACCTCAAGCGCTTCTTTCTCAAACTTAGCAGGCCAACCCCAGCTTTTAATAATCAGCTCACGCTCTTCTTTAGCGGCCATACTGTTAAGCTTAGCTTGGCGCTCTTGTTCAATCTTCTTTAGCTCATCAGCGCGAACTTTAGCTTGTAACGCCTCATTGTGCAGCTCTTCAAAGTAAATGGCGCTCTGACACACTGAGAAGCCTTTAAGCGCCATTCCATATAGCTCAGTATCAATAAATAACTGAGCTTCATGTGTTGCGCCTTCCATATTGTAATGATCACGGCATTCCTTGCTTAGATTAGCCGTTCTTAGTAGTACTGTTTGAATCATAATCTCACCTGTAAAAATTTAATTGTTTCTTGCCAAGGGTCAATCTCAGCACCTTGGGATTCTGCCCACTTACTAGCCGCTAAGACTAGGTTGTCGGCCATTTCAAAGAAAGGCAGCGACATTGAGTCATAAGCCTTATTTAGTGTTTCTCGTAGTGTCATTTAGCACCCCTGCTATTAAAACCGCCATAGCTTCTCTCGAATGTAGTTGGCGGGTGGAACATTCACCTCCTTATCAGAGAATCGGCCAAGGGTTGCGCCTCGGCACGCCTAGTCTTTCCCAGTGTCAACGAATTTAAACAGTGGCCCCATGCCACTAACCAAATACTAGCTCAATCACAAGCCTTTGCAATTGGCAAAAACTTACAACATTTATTTTATTTTGGTAGTTTTGGCCAATGACTAAATATCACGCACATATAAAATCGGAGTGTAACTTACATAAAGGTGACTCATGACTGATAGGCAAAAAATCCTCAAATGGTTTAAAACCCACAAATACTTAACTTGTGTACAGGCTATCCACAAGCTAGGTGTGTACAACCTAAGAAGTCGAGTGTGCGAAATAGAAGGCATTGCTTCTGAAATGGTTAAAGTAAACCGCGCCGATGGTGTTGAAACCCGTGTAGCGCGTTATTCGTTAGATACGTTAGAAAAGGAGTGATAGAAATGATTGAAGAAAATATTGAGAAGAGGGTTTACGTTGTTTGTGGTTATCAAGAGCGAAACGATATCCGCATCAGCTTACGCAACCTCCTTCATCCTGAAAATGTGAAACTTCGCATGAACTACATTCCAGAAGGCTCTATTGTATTTATGACTGGAATTAACGTGGAATCTGAAAGAAGATGTTATGGCGAAAAGTACGACATAAGAGTGTTTAGTGAAATTTACACGTACATTAAGAAAAAGGAGTAATGGTGATGAAAGTAGACTGGAATGACGTTAAAGAAGACTACAAGCGCAAAGATGACGAGATTGAAGCTCTTAAACAACAACTAGCCGACCTAAAAGCCAGTCTGCCAAAGGTGCGGGCGGATGCTGTGCTAAGTCTGCAGGACGCAGAATACACATGCGAAACACCAAATGGCGGTAGAGCATGGTCTTCTAGCGATATTGAAGAACACGCAGACAAACTGGAGGCAGGCAATGAGTAAACAGAAGATTAGAGAGTGGCTAGATAAAACAATATATAGCGGAGCCTTGGTCAAAAATGAATTAGCTGACTTAATCCACAAATACACCCAAGAGCAGAACGGGTGGGTTAGTGTTGATAAAGTTAGGTTGAAAGTTGAGTTAGCGGTGCCAGTAGCACGGCATGAAGGGCCGGATTACTATAATGGGTATCATCAAGCGCGTGAAGATATACTGGCAACCCTACCACCAACAGAGGAGGCGTGATTGTGAAATTTAAAGAAGAGCGCGGGTATGATTTTGTATTTGAAACCAAATTAAAAGGAGAGGATTTAATATTAAGATACCACAAAGAGCATGACTGGTTTGAATTTGTTAATACAAATATATTGATAGATGGGGAGCTTGACATATCTTGCGGCGATTTAAAGCCTATGTCTTTTTTTGATATTCAAACAGCAGTAAACCTAATGCAGATATTGATTAAGGAGGGGTTGGTGTGAGTATTTGCAGAATCGAAGACTGGCAGAGCACAAGCAAGCGCTATGCAAAAGAAACAAAGCTAACTTACACATTTAAAAATAGATTTACAGGTGTTAGGGTTGAAACTATCCCTGTATTCGGATGGAACTCATGGGCTACGGATAAATCACGGCATTTTATGGAGTGCAGAAAGACGACAATGCTGGAGTTTTAATATGAAAGAACAGAACCTACTAGACCGCCTAGAAAGCGCTAAGCGTCGCATAGCCAGCCTAGAAGCTGAGAACAACAAGCTGACTAATGACTGTAAATCTAAGAATGGCTATATTGCTAGTCTTCGAAAACGCAACGCCTTATTAAGAGCGCTTCTGTCACGACTGGCCGATGAAACACCAAACGGCCACGACAAGATCGAAGCATGGCGGGCAATCGCAGAAGATTGCAAACACTTATAAGGGCTTAGGCCCTTTTTTTACGCCTATAAAAAAGCGCAATTAAATGTAAAAAAACACTTGAAAAGGCGCAAGAAACGTATAATATACAGAAAACAAACACACAAAAGGAAAGAAAAATGGCTTCATATATCAAACCTTCTCGCGTTTTTACTGGTCGTGATTCGTATGGTCGCTACGTTGAGCGAGCCTTAGGGGTAAACGGTGTCTGGTATGCAAGGCATAACGAACAAACTCAGTGGGGAAATCAAACAACAAAATGGTATGTTACTGAGGAGCCTAGATTTGAAACTGAATGCGAGAACGCATACTCAGGTGAAATAATAAAGCATGATCCTGTTTGTACTTGGGGATGGAATAGAATGGGGGAGCTAGAAAATCTCCCAAGACTAAGACTTCCAGTTGTTGAAATTACGGAAAACAAGGAGTAAGAAAATGAGCGCATTAAAAAAAGCAAAGGAAGCAGGGTTTAAAAACCTTGCTGAGCTGTCAGATATTTCTGGTGTTCCAATTAGGACGCTTCAAGATCAATTTAAAAACAGTCCATCTAGATTTGAATTAGCAGTTCACGCATCAATATATAGAAGGGATTGGAAGTGGCTAGAAGATAAACCAAGATAATAAAAGCCGCAATTATGCGGCTTTTTTACGCCTATAAAAAAGCCCCGCATACAGGGTAAAGCCTGCGTGAACGGGGCGAATTAATTATAACACAGGGGTTTAACTTGGTGTAAGTATTGACTACACCCAGCATGTAAACTATTATTGTAGCTCATGTAAACGAAAGGAGGTTAACTTGAAACTTGAAACTGTAATAAAAAAGCTTAGAGTACATATATATACTAACTTCAAATCAGGTAGTGAGTATGCACAATTTAAAGGTGTTTCTAGGGCTTATATCAGTGCTGTGCTTAATTGTAAGCGAGAGCCTAGCGATGAAATACTAATGGATATTGGTGTTACAAAACAAAAACTAACAATCTACAAATAGGAGTACTGACTATCAAATGGTTTAAACATACAGCAACGGCAAATATGGACGCAAAACTACAAGAGGTTTTGCTTGATTATGGATTAGAAGGGTACGGTCTTTACTGGTACTGCTTAGAGTTAATAGCTAATGATGTTGAGCCTGAAAAGCTAACATTTGAGCTTGAGCATGACTGTAGAATCATTGCCAGAAACACGGGATCAACACCTCAGAAGGTTCAAGAAATGATGGCAAGATTTGTCGAGCTTGGCCTTTTTGAGAACACATCAGGAATGATTACATGCTTAAAACTAGCAAAAGTTAGTGATGACTACACAGCTAAGCTTGTTCGCAAGAATCCGCCGCAATTGCCCATGGATACTGGTGTCCGACAAACTCCGACAAACTCCGAGAAAAACCCTCTAGATAAGATAAGATTAGATAAGAAAATAAAAGAAAAAGAAGTAATCAAAAAGAAGCCATCAGAATTAAATTGGGGTGATATTCAATTAACCGACCAACAAAAAAACGACATAAAAACAATACGGGCAGCCTGTAAGAAAAAGCTAACCCAATTGGCACTTAATCCCATTTTAAAAGAATTGGACATGGCTAAGATGAACGGCATTGATTACCAAGAATCAATTGATATTTGGGCAATGCGCGGATGGGTAGCTTTCAAAGCAGAATGGGCAATGAATCACAAAGGACAAAACAATGCAAAATCATTTAGCAACACAGCAACACTTACAAACCTTGGTGACACGGATTTCTGAATCTGAGGCATTGGCTAACGTACAAGCTAATCAGGACACAGAGCAGGATAGAAAGGTTGTGAGCTATATAATTCACAAGCTTCAAGCAATCTGCCCAGCATGGCAGCAGTCACTGGCAGGCATGGGGCATGATGAAAAGGCACAACTAATGAAAACCATTAAACGCGAATGGCTTAATAGCTTGATGGCAGAGGGTATCAACCAACAGCACATTATTGATTACGCCTTGAATAAAGTGAAAGAGTCAGGGAATCCGTTTATGCCGACCGTAGGGCAGTTTATAGCATGGTGCCGCGAGGGTAACATGCCTGAAGGCACAAAAGGCTGCCTAGAGTCATACAAAGAGATTCAGGCCTATATAGCACTGCCACTTGAGAGCAGAAAGCTTAGTGGATTAAATCCAGAGGTTTATCATACTTTGCACAACCTTGGTGACTTCCACGGATTCCGCCATGCTGACAAAAAGCGAGCATTAGAAATATGGACGCAAGAACACAACCGGACTTTGGGGGATTTAAGGAATGGCAAGCCGTTAGCAGTCGCACCGCCGCCTAGGATAGCAATAGAGAAAACACACACGCCTTTAGATAAACAAAAGGCAATATCATCAATACAAGCAATGCGAGCAGCTTTGGGCAAGTAATAGGAGGTTATAATGACTGCTAAAGTTTTAATTACAGGTGGTAGATTATTGTCATTACCAGTTATTCAGGCGTTAATAAAAGAAGGAATTGAATGCAGTCATGGTAGAGATGATGCTGAATTTCACTCTTATTTTCATCACTATAAGGAAAGCAATAAAAACAAAAGCAAGCGCAGGACTTATAACCTTAAAGAGGTTAAAAAATGAAAACCCACTGCGATAGATGCGGGAAAGATTGCCGAATGGGTAAGTTTAAGATTGTTCCTACATGGGAGCTTGTTGAGCTTAGATCAGTCTATCAGACTAAGTTTGTCACACACATTTGCCGAGGTTGCGGGAATATAGCGGATTCTTATGTTGACTACTGGGGAGAGAAGAAACCAGAAGACATAATAGCTCTTAATCAATTCCTAAATACAGGCAAGGTTAGTAGGAGTAAGCACCTTGACCTATATTCTATGCTTAACAATGCGGGATACAGGGCGGATGCAAATGATTTTGGTAGTTTTTGCCAATAAATAACCCTGATTTTGGTAGTTTTGGCCAATTACATACAAGGTCAGGTGTTTATACTTGGTTTATCAACTAACGGAGAGGAGTGTGGAAATGACAATAAAATACGAACTTAATGGGGTTTGCCTGCAAAAAACAGTTTATAGATCTCTTGGTCAAACAAGTGATCAGGTAATAAGCCGTATAAAAAGCAAATACCCAGAATCAAAAAAATTTCACCACTGTAGATAAGTGAGCAACAAAATGAAACCAACACAAGAGCAACTGAATAACCCAAAGTGGTGGGATGATAATGCGCCGGAAGGCTATGATTTTTGTTTTTATGATGAGACTTGTAATAGGTATTGGTTTTACAACAAAACAAAGGTGTATCCAACGCAATCAAAACTACTAGCCAAGCGCCCAACCAAGCCAGCATTTGTGCCAGAGGTGGGTGTTGAGTGTGAGTATTCCGTTTTGAAGGGAGTATATAGCCTAGGTGAAGTTCTTAAGGTAACTAAGCCTGATAGCTTCAACGTATATGCAATTATGGACAGCAAAACAAATCAGCTGCACTGGGCTACAGATATCCGCCCCATAAAATCCGAGCGTGAGTTGTTTGTTGAGCAACTTGCAAAGCTTGGTAAAGGATACGGGAGCTTGTATTCAGAAGAGTTTGCAGGCGAGGTATACGACTCCGGCCTGTTCTGCCTAAAGGAGACTGACAAATGATCCTTAAAGGAACACAGATACACAACCATAAGTTAAATGAAAAACTTGTAGCTAAGATACGAAAAGAGCGCAATGAAGCTATAAAGATCAGGGATGAGCTAGAAAAGAAGATTAACGCAAGATTGCTAGCTAAAGAATACGGCGTAAGAAAGGAAACAATGTTAAATGCAATAAATGGCATAACTTGGGGACATGTAGAATGATGTATTTTGGACAAGAGCCGACTTTAGGCTTATCTGCAAAAATGGTTATTACAGACCATGAGCTGCGAAGAATGCGAACAGGAGAACTTAAAGGCTGTAGTTATGAGTCGGCGGGTAGTTATGTTTGCATCTATGTGAAGAAAGGTAAAAAGGTATGCATAGGCACATTTGATACTATTGAAGAATGCAATCATGCTTATGATGTTTGTGACCTTGAAAGACAGATTCACAACATGAGACAGCGGCTACGCTCTAAAGGCTATGGCGTTAAAAAACAAGCAACAATGACCTCTTACACGGTAACAATTGACGGTAAAAGCAAGTCTTACCACGATAAAACAATTGCAAGAATGGTCTATGAGGACGATATAAACAAGCAAATCAACGCATTGGAGAAGGAGCTGTATGACATGCAACAAACAAAGTTTTAACTCTAAATCAGATGCAATAGCAGATTGTAAGGCTAGGCCAGCAAACTCAAGCGAGTACAAGAGAATACGCAAGCTTAGGCCTTACTTATGCCCAATGTGCGATAAATGGCACCTAACCAGCCAGAATAAGAAAGTGCAGCGGGCGATTGGCAAAAAGTACCAAAACTAATCTAAATTTGGTAGTTCTTGCCAATTACAAAGAATATCAGTGCTTTATACTTGGCACTCAACTTAACAAGGGTGATTGATATGGATGATAAGTTAAATTTTTGGGGGAAGTTCCCAAAGACTGACGAGAAGTACACAAAGAAAAATACAGAGGGTGGGCGCTCGTCAACGTCTATTACACCTGTTTATATGGTGAAGCTTGCCACTGAGGTTCTAGGGCCTATCGGTATTGGGTGGGGTTACAGCATTATTGAGGAACGTTTTGATAATACTCAGCCAATTGTCTTAATTGAAGGGAATAAATCTCAAGGGGTTTTGCCTCAATACATGATGGATAATGGCCAGATTGTGTGGGAGAAAACTCACACTGTAGTAATGGAAATGTGGGTTGGATCAAAAGAAAATACATTCATCCAGTACGGCCACACAAAGTACAGCTACATGACAAAAACTGGCAAGTTTTACGTTGACCATGAGTACGGCAAAAAGTCCGTTACTGATGCCATGACAAAGTGCCTTAGCTTGGTTGGTGTGTGTTCTGATGTTTATATGGGTGAATTTGATGATGCCAGTTATCGTGAAGTTGCTCAGGTAGAACACGCTATTGCAAAGGCTGATGATCAGGCAGCAGAGATTGATAAGCGAACAAAAGAGCTTCAAACCCATATAAACCAAAACATTAAATTAATGGGTGATTGCCCAAATATGGATTCAGTGTCAAAAGTTTACGGGTTGGCAGCTAATAAGGTCGACCTTCTGGCTAAAGCTTTGCGACTTGATCCAGCAAAAGAAAAGCAACCGCTTGATGCTAAATTCTTTGAAATGCAAAAACAACTAGGGGCGCAATAATGCAGCTATATGAGATTACAGAAAACCTAAAGCAACTTGGGCAGATGATTGAAGATGGCGTTGAAGAGTCACAATTAATAGATGCCTTGAATGATGTAAATGAGGCTTTTGAAGAGAAAGCCAAAAGCATTCTTTTTCTTATTCGTAATATTGAAGGGAATATTGAGCTATCAAAATTAGAAGAGGCCCGTTTATCTAATCGCCGCAAATCAATGGAAAAGCAGCTTGATAGTATAAAAGCTTACCTAGTAATGAATATGGCAGAATCAGGAAAGACTAAAATTGACAATGGGGTTATCAAAGCCTCTTACATTAAACCAAAGCCTGTTTTGGTGTTATCAGATGAAAATGCCATCCCTGATAGCTATAAAAACCCTAAAGTTACAATAAGCATTGATAAAAAGCTTATTTTGTCAGATCTTAAAGAAGGCAAAGAAATTGAAGGCGCAAGCATTGGTGAATCAAAGGCTGGGCTGTCAGTAAAATGACGCAAGAAGAAGTAAAAGAGCTGCTAGCACAAATGGCAGCTCAAACAATAAACCAACTAAAGAAAGAAGGTATTTTATGAATCTATTCTCATTTACAGGGAATTTGGGTAAAGACGCAGAAGTTAAGCACACTGCAAGCGGAACCGCTTTGTGTGAGTTTTCAGTGGCTGTTAAGTCTGGCTATGGCGATAAAGAGAAAACAAACTGGGTGCGCTGTGTAATGTTTGGCAAAAAGGCAGAAGGTCAATTGCCTCAATATTTACGCAAAGGCACTCAAGTTGCTGTATCTGGTGAGCTTGAATTACAAGAGTGGGAAGGTGCGAACGGTAAAGGCGCGGCATTGGCTGTAACAGTTCAAAACATCGACCTGATTGGTGGCAAGCAGGATGGCCAACAACAATATGCACCGCAGCAACAAGCGCCACAGCAGGCACCGCAAATGGCACCACAGCAACCAATGCAGCAAGCACCGCAACAGCCTCAGTACGCACCACAGCAAGCGCCAGCGTATGGCCAACCACAAAACAACGGATATGCGCAGGCTCAGGGTGGGGTTAACCAAATGCCCAACCCTAATGACCCGCCATTCTAACAAGAACACGGCGCTTTAATTAGCGCCTAATAACACGGAATAGGGTTTAATCCCTGTGATTAAGTTTTAAAGGTACAGAATCGTGCATTTAAATAACACGCCCCGAAAGGGGCTGTAGGTGACTTATGATTATAAAACTACAAAACACAGCAATGCTGGTATTTTTTATATCCCTAATAGCTTCTTGGTGTATTGGTGGTGTCGAAATATTTAGCTTGATTATTCTAGCGGCGCTAGCTGGTTATACTTTATTAGCATTTATTAGAATATGGCAATAATGATAATAAACAGCCAGCAAAGCCTTAATGAAGCTATAGATCAGCTAAAGAAAGACTTTGATCAATGTAAATACCTAGAGCTTGATATTAAAGCCAAAGGTAAAGCTAGGACGTTAAAACAGAATGCAGCTTTGCACATGTTTCTAACCAATCTAGCTAGCGCTTTAAACGATGCAGGCTTGGATATGAAGCGCACATTAAAGCATGAGGTTGATATACCTTGGTCTATGCCTATGGCTAAAGAATACCTATGGAAGCCAATGCAAAAGGTTGTAACAGGGCAAGAAAGCACAGCAAAGGTTAAGACAGTGGATTATCCTTTGATCTACGAGACTTTAAACAGGTATATGTCCGATAAGTTTGGCATATCAGTTCAGTGGCCTACAGGATAATATTTGATAGCTCCTATTTAGAGTGGTATAATTGATTATTCTAAATAGGAGTTATTATGCAAGCCCTAGTATCAATTAAAAACGGAAAGCCTACCGTTTCATCGAAAGAAATAGCTGAGAAATTTAACAAGCCCCATAAAAATGTTATCAGGGACATTAAAAACTTAAAATGTTCAGATAGTTTTAGATCGCTCAACTTTGAGCTTTCCACATACACCAGCCCTCAAAACAAAAAATTCGACTGTTTCGATATGACAAAAAATGGCTTTATATTTCTTTGCATGGGATTTACAGGATATAAAGCAGCGGAATATAAGGAGGCTTATATTGCTTCATACGATAAAATGGAAGAGTACATAAAAAATGAGCTAGTAGATAATAGCTTGATGGATTCAATCAATCGCCTTTCCGGTCAGCTTGATGACTTAGCGGCAGCTGGTAGTGCTTGGGGGAAAACAGGAAGTGAAATAAGATCAAGAAAAAAAGAGGCCACAGAAGAACTAGTTATATTAATAGATAAAGCACAATTGCAGCTGGGGTTTTAGATGGGAATTAAAGTAAATCCAGCAGATCAGGCGTTTAGTAAGTGCGTCAGGGCGGCAAATGCCTATACATGCTACAAATGCGGCACACAGCACGACAAATCAAGCTCAGGCTTGCATTGCTCACATAACTTCTCAAGGCGACACCGTACTATTCGGTGGTGTAAAGAAAACGCACTACCTCTTTGTTTTGGATGTCATCAATGGTTTGGTGGCAATCCTGCCGACTCTGGCCAATGGTTAGAAGGCGAGATAGGCGAGGGCGCTATTCAGATATTGCGTGAAAAGCGTGATTCAAAAGTTAAAGTATCGAAATTAGAAGAAAAAGACATAGCCAAGCACTACCGTGAACAACTAAAGATTATTGAGAAAAAGCGTGATACTGGCCAGACTGGGTATATTGATTTTGAGAGCTGGCAGTAGTTTGTAACTTTTTGCCAATGATTTAAGTGAATATTGGTAGTTTTTGCCAATGCCAAGGATGGCAAGCAAACGTATATTTAGCACACCAACAAGGAGAAGATAGATGAAGGCAAAAAGCAAAGCTGTAAGAGAGTTAGTAAGTTTTATTAAAAGCTATCCTGACCTATTTAAAGCGAATAGTGCAGATGGTTTTGAGTCATCAAGGTTTAAAATCAGCCAAGTAGGAAACACTAGGCTTTTGTCAATAGTTAGGCTAGAGATAGATGGAAAGAAGTTCCCTTTATCTTCTCGTGACAAGTGGGCGCTTGAGGTTGTAGCACTGTGGTGGTTTAAGAATGTTCCACTAAATGGATATGTAGAGCGATAAAAGAAGACATCAAAAAGGAGAAATGACAATGCACGATAAGATTGAACTAATCCGCCAAGCTTTAAATGTAGCTCAAGATAATGAGTTGAAGTTGTCTGCATTAGCACTGGAAGCTTTAAAGGATATTAATCATAACCTATTCACGATAGAAGAGAATATTCAGGCTCTAGAGTACCAGAACGATATTCAAAAGGCTGAGATTGAAAAGCTTGAATCTGAGTTAGTACAGTTAGGGAGAGTTGCGCATGGATAAGTCTCAAGGAAAGGCTTTTATAGGGGCGTTTTCAATTGTTTTTGCACTTGGCTCATTCTTTTATGTAAGTAATGAGAAGTTCAAAGAAGAGATGAAGCAGGCAGAGCCAGTGCAGGTGGTAATTCCTAAGTATGAGGCTGATAAACAAGTTGCGGCTGCATGTACTGCTTACTTAGAGCGCCAGTAGAATCATCCACTCGTAGGAGGTGATAGCAGTACCCGTCAATCACATGCGTGAGTATCTGAGGCGGTTTTTAACCTTAGTGCTATATGGCGAACTAGATAGAAGGAAGAATTATGTTTAAATTTTTTGTTATTAAAACTTGTAGTGATATAGATTTGGCACCAATTATTGAGTTGAGATATGGGCTTGGTATTTTTAGCCGGTGCATTGCTGAGTTTGATGGATACGCAAAAGCAGCAGCTGTGGCTAATAGGCTAAATAAAGACACATAACAACACAATACAGGGCGCTCGCGTCCCTGTAATTAAAGTGTTATTGATTTTGGTAGTTTTTGCCAATTACACCACGCCACACCAGTGCAATAATAAGCCATCACTTAGGGGGATTTATGGAAATTTTAGAAGTATTTGAAGATCACGTTACAACCACAGCAAACGAACTGCCATACGACATGTGGAAAAACAACAACTTAGGCGATAGTGAGGAAGTGGTTGAAGTTGGATTTGATTATAAACAGGTAGGTGATCAATTAACTGGTGAGGTGTTTATTACATCGGTAAGCATGGGTGATAAGAAACTGCACACTATTCATGCAGATAGACAAGCTATGTCAGCGTACATTGAGGATCACTTAAGAGAGTTGCAGGAAGACTCTAATATTGAAATAAACGGGGGTTGGTGATGACACCAGAGCAAGTAAGTGCGCTAAGTGATAATGAGCTGAATAGGGCTATGATTTGGCTGTTCTGCAATGAATTCAAAGAAGGTTATCCAGAGCTTGAGTTTATCGAAGATAGCGGGTCTGTCGTCTCAATGGATTTAGGTGAATATACATGGGAGCCTAACTACATAGAAGACTACAACCTAACTATGCCTTTGGCATTAGATGCGGCATTAGATATTGAGCTAATGACAATAACAAGAGTTAGCGAGGGATATGATGGAAAGGTTGCTCGTAATAAAAACCCACTCCGCGCAATCTGCGAGTGCTTAGTACTGATCGCATTAGGTGAAAGAGATGGATAATCCAGAAGCCTACCCAGAAAAAATACGCCAATGCCACAACAAGCTAATGAATATGCAGGCATTAAGGCTAAACGAAATAGAGTCTGAAATGGTTAAGACTCTTCGCCAGCTAGAAAAGATAGTTAAGATTTGCAGTAAAGAAGGCAGTGCTGATGTGCTTAAACTAGCATTAGAAGAGCGCAACCGGATTAGTGAGTATTTATATAAAGTTAATAAGGGGTGAAAGATGAAATACACAAAAGAACAACTAGAAGCCATGGAGAAAGCCGCGCCAGATATGCTTGAGGCTTTGGAGTCAACTAATAAAGAGTTGGCGGCTGTAATACTACGGCTAAACGAATTATCAACCAAGTTTGCACGGGCACGAGGCCTTGATGAACCAGACTACCATGACATGCAAACGTGCCATGAAAACCAGTTGTTAATCGCCAAAGCCAAAGGAGAGAGCAAATGAATACCTATATATTAATACTAACAGTGCTTTACTCAGGCTATGAAAAAGGTGGTGTTAGCGTAGACAGTTTAGAAGTGAATGGGGTATCAAACTGCAATAGAATTGGTAGCGAATGGGTTTCTGGCATGGAGAGCAAGAGTAGAAACATAAATGTATCTTTTATGTGTATTAAAAATGAGCTAAACAAATGAAACCAACCGACCTAACGTGTTATCAACAAGTAGCCGCCGTAATAGGCGAGGCTTATGCTGATTATGAGCTGCAGCGGGTGTTGGATTGTGAGCTTTATGAATACAAAAGAGAGTATATTTTTGGTTTTATTTGGGGGTATAGTCCTCAAGGCGGTGACTTTTGGAATCTCGTTAATATTGGCAAAAACCCCTACGAACACGGCCATGAGAAGCCAGAGGTTAAGGAGTGGGCTTACATTCGTTGTCCAGACTTAGAGTTCGAAGATGAGTGGTATTACAAGGATGGAGATAAGTGGGTTGCTAGTGATGATACTTATTACAATGTTGACGGCGATGGTATCGAAATCCTAGCCACCCACAAAAGCGTAACCATGCCTGACTGGGTGCCAGATCATACAGGGCTAGAGTTGCCCGAAACAACCCCGCGATTCGAAAAAGAAGGCAAGGAGGTGTTTGTCCCCGAATCCGAGAGCGGGGACAAAGAACGCAGCAAGGTAACAGCAGCAAGCATACTAGAAGCAGGCTTATGCCACATGCAAGACCGAGCAGTTACCTACGATAATCCACAAGGCGAGCGCTCAATGGGCAAGACCGTTGATATGTTTAATGTGCTTTATGGGCTAGAGCTAACAGAAGAGCAAGGATGGGCGTTTATGACTATCTTGAAGTTGGTGCGAACTGGTCAGGGTGAGTTTAAGCTGGATAACTTTGAAGATATGGCGGCTTACGCTGGGTTAATGGGTGAGGCTGCTAGTGAGAAATCAAAAGTGTGAATCTGTAATACCTGAAACACTACTTTTCTGCATGATTGCTGTTATAGTTATATCTGCTAAAATGCAATAATTAATTAAGGGTGATGATATGAAATCCAATAAATCAAAGAAGAAAGTAGTTAAGAAGCCAGCAAAAGGTAAAAAGATTGCTGGTGCAGGTGGCAACGGAAAGCAACGGAAACCCAGTTATGCTTAGCATCGTATCCCCAATACTTCTTTTAATCGCTGTAATGCTGTCCGTTACTGGCCAGCAATGGCACAGATTACTTTGCACTATATGTGTAATCGTCCCAACTATTACTCATTATTATTGGTTTGATTCGACCACTGGGGCTGTGTATTACGGCTCAGCCATGGCGTTTAGCTCAATGAGCATAGCCTTACTTCAATTTGTGAAGCCAAACGAAAAGAGATCTCAACTTGTTGTTCATCTTCAATCTATCTCTCTAGCCTTCGTTATCGTCAATTTTATAGGTTACTTTATTTGGTATGCCTATATGCACCCAATGATGTATAATTGGATGTGTTTATTACTTGCAGTTATAGAAGCTGCGCGGTTATTAATTCACACTGATGGCGATAAAGAAGATGGAATTGATGGCCGCTATTATAATAGGCATGATAATGATAATCAGCGCGGCTTGGGTAGTAGGGGCTAATATCTATGGACGGTATAAAAGAACAGGTGATAGAACCGGTTTTAAATAACCCTAAGACCCAAGCATTTATCGCAAGTGCTACAGTAGGGGTTAGTGCTGGTTCAAGTACTATTGAGAACCTTCAAAACATATTCGGTTTAATTGGTACTATTTTAGGTTGTATCTTAAGTGCCGTATTGATTTATAAGAATCTAACTCAACGTAATAAATAGCAGGGGTGCTACATGAAATTATATATATTAAAAGCAATTGAAGGTGTTGAAGAATTTTACCCATGGTATGACAAAAGCTTTGGGCATTTAGTTAGAGCTGAGAGCGAGATAGATGCAAGGACTATCGCATCACGTCATTGCGGTGATGAAGGTGAGCACCCATGGCTTGATGGAAATAAAACAACGTGCGAAGAATTAACTAGCGATGGTGAAGAAGAGCACTTAATGGTTGATTTTGCATTAGCTTAATTTAAACGATCATACTCTAGCAATGGTTGCCAAGTAGCTAGACAGGTTAGACCAACTATGACTGATGAAGGCATAAGGCCAGAAACTCAATAGAGTCTCATAGCTTCCCGTGGTCTAATTTGGTGGGAAGGTGCGGTAATCTGACTTCTAGGAAAGACTAGTTCAGATTTAAACGGTTTATAGTGCGCCTCAGGCTATATAAAACCCCTGTGCAATACTGAGGCAACCTAAAGACTTGATTGTCTTTTTTTTGGGGTTTTAAAAGCAAAAACGAGTGAGATACGAGAATGCCAGAGTTTACAGAAGATAGGCAACCAGAAAAACGCAGAGGCAGAAGCACTAAAAATAAGATACTCGATGCAATTAAGAGCGAGTCTGTAAAAGACCTCATTGGATTGCATGGAGAGCCTACGCGCGAACAAGCAGAGAATGCTTTCTTTTCACATATAGCCAAGCGAGCTTTTAACATTGATGATAAAGACTCAGGCCAAATGCTTAAAGTCCTAGCGGATAAAGGGTGGTCTAGTGTTAAACCTACAATGGAGCGAGTTGAGTTTGAGTTTGATTCTACTGCCACACCAGATAAGCAAGCCGCTCAAGTATTAGAAGCAGCCAGTAAAGGCTTGATCTCGCCCGATGTTGCCAACATGTTTATCGACTCAATATCTAAGATGCTTAAGATTGATGAAATCACAGTGATTAAGAATCGACTAGAAGCAATTGAGAAGGCGCTAGATGAACGCAATTCTAAAGAAGCTTGATCAATTAGAGTCAATTATAGTTACTTCAACGGGTAGCGGCCTATCAACACCATTCGGGTTATACGAGCCTACGGAAACAGGTCCTAGGCTTGTTAGGACTATTAAATATAATAAAGGTGAATGGGTTGAGACTGACGACAAACCTCTGGCTACAATCCCTATTAAGCTTGAACCTGTTTTAACACGCCCTAAGCGATTTATAATTATCATTGGTGGTCGTGGTTCGGGTAAATCTCAGACAGTTGGCCAGATATGCGTAGTTGATATGCATGACCGCGGCATTAAAACTGCCTGCTTTCGTGAATTCCAAAACTCTATTGATGACTCAGTCCAAAGCCTATTAGCTAATCAGATTAGAAAGATAGGCTTAGATGGCTTTACCTTCACAAATACTGCAGTTAAATCTAGCAATGGTGCAGAGGCTAAATTCAAAGGTTTAGCTCGTAATCCTGATTCTATGAAATCAATGGATGGGTTTAAACGATTCTGGACGGAAGAAGCTCAAGCAACATCAGAGAATAGCCTTAAGTTGCTAACACCTACAATGCGTGAAGCGGGTGGCTCTATGATATTCACTGCCAACCCTGCATCAAGTGAAGACCCATTCTCAAAGCGATTTATTACACCTTTCAGGGAAGCTTTAGACCGTGATGGCATTTATGAAGACGACCTCCATTTAGTTATTGATATGAACTACACGGATAATCCATGGTTTCCAGAAGATCTAGATCAGGAAAGAAAGTGGGACCATGATAATCTGCCAAGGGCTTTGTATGATCATATATGGATGGGCCAGTTTAATGACTCAATACCTAACGGTCTTATTATGTCTGAATGGTTTGATGCTTGTATTGATGCCCACGAAAAACTAGGGTTTAAACCTAGAGGTATCAAGAAGGTTACCCACGACCCGTCAGACCTTGGTCCAGACCCTAAAGCTTTATCAATGCGTCATGGCAATGTGATTATTCAGGTTGAAGAGCGTGAAGACTTAGACGTAAATGAGGGCATGGATTGGGCGACTGATTACGCTGTCAATAATAACGCAGACCAGTTTGAATATGATGTTGGTGGTATGGGCGCAGGACTTAAGCGGCAGGCCAATACTAACCTAGACGGCACTAAGATTGATGTTTATCAGTTTAACGGCGCCGTAACCCCTGATATGGGCGATTCTATTTATGCGCCCGCTATTGGTGAGAATGTCCAGAAGCAAAAGACTAATAAGGAAGTATTTAGGAATCTACGTGGCCAGTGTTATGCGTCACTTAGAGACCGTGTATATTTAACTTATCGAGCTATTGTGTATGGTGAGTTATGCGACCCTGAATTACTAATAAGCTTTAGCTCAGAGATTAAACACCTAGGTAAGCTTAGATCAGAGCTGTGTCGTATCCCAATTAAGCCTAACGGCTCTGGCTTGTTTGAACTTTATACAAAGGATACAATGCGTACTAAGTTTAAGTTGTCAAGTCCTAACCTTTCTGACTGTGTTATGATGTCGGAAAGAATTCATATAAAACAGACTGTGATACAGGATATAAGCCACCTACATATAGGCTCTAGGAATCATTGGTGAACAAATGAAAGACACACAAGAAATCTTAATAGATTTTAGAGAGGCTCTAGGC
>Ga0209273_10001382_pt1 | contig 22144 bp, 22 predicted proteins | sample tdAd471_FD_187126 | JGI IMG/M metagenome (GOLD analysis project Ga0209273, IMG submission 187126) | Marine sediment microbial communities from the Atlantic coast under amendment with organic carbon and nitrate - tdAd47.1 (SPAdes)... | ecosystem: Environmental > Aquatic > Marine > Coastal >...
CGAAGCCGAATTCAACGAGTTTATCCATAGTTCATAAGGTGTCAGGGTCTTTGCGCGCCTGTCAGCCACAGCCCGGTGGCCTGTTTCAGCCAGGGATCACCAGTCGCGCCAGATTGACCCGTATGCGTAGTGACAGACAACCACTTAGTCAAGATCAGTCAACTAAGGCGCCGAACAGTTGGCGACCAGTTCATTATATTCCTCCACAGTGTGACCGAAAGATTCAGCGACCGTCCATCGCTTTTGTCGGGCATTGGTCTGCGGACTGAATCGGTAGTGTGTCACCCGATACAGTGTCGGATCATTTTCGTAGGATATCCGCAGCAGCGCCTCACAGTCGTCGCCTGATTCACACTGCACACAGTCAATCAACCAGTCTGCCGGAAAACTGCTGCGATTCCGGCGAACGACTTCAGCCTCGCCCAGTTCCCGCAAATCACTTTGGATTTGCCGCGCATTGCTTTCCGGAATGTAGTTGAAGAGAAGCTCCCAGTCGCGATTCCCGTAGGATCCCAGCACGGACTCAAGATCCTGCCGGACTTCAGCGACAGCAGCTTGACGCGCTCTTCGCACCCCCGAATTCAGTGATCCGATTGCCAGGGAATCCGGCAGTTCAAGCTGCTGGTCCGAGGCTGCCAGCCCGGCCAGAGTCAAAGGGATATTCGGATCCTGCTCGATTCGGGACATAATCTGGGCAACCAAATTATTTGCAGTGTCAAGCTCCTGCCTGACCAGCGCATTGTATTCCGCCGGATCGAAACGGCGCTGGGACACAATCCGCTCCGCCTGCACTTCGGTTATTTCTCCGGGAACCAGCGTTCGGCGAATACCGTTTCCAGTTTCCAGGTAGGCATCACCTTCGCTGAGCCAGTAGCGGGAGGTACCGGAGTCCGGGTCGAACTCGGCGACCAGTTCGGTACCGCGAATTCCACAAATAGTGGATGAAACCCTGACGGACAGTTGTCCTCCAGAAAATCCCCGGGAAATCGCGCGCAGCTTGCCGCGAATCAGCTGAATGAGCCCGGTTCGCTCGGCCCGATCACGACGCACCTGGTAGTCTTCCATGGCGACATGGGAGCCGGGGCCGACATTGATAACAGTGGGTCCGGCATCGCGCGAATCTATCCGATCGTTCATCTCAATGCGCACCCGGCCATCATTAGCGGTGATTACCTCGTCACCGGTTCGCAGCACCATACCCTGCGCCAGCGGAGTCAGCTGACCGTCACGCATCAACATGACTTCGGAAAAAACCGAGGCGACCGTAGCTATCTGTGCAGCCAGGTCTTCCTGCTCCGCCCGCAACCCTTGCTGCTCGGCCAGAAGCGCCTGTCGCTGGGCCATAGCATCCTGCAACAGTGACTGGATGTCGCCCTCTCCAAAACGATCGGATAACAGGTTGTAGCGACCAATAAAGGCCTGATAGGCCGCTACCCCGGCAGCATTGATTATCGGAAATCGTCCTGATACAACCGAGGTAAAGCAGGAACGGTATTCTTCCACCGCATTGCGATTATCGCTTTGTAAAATCTCAGCCTGCCGCCGATACTCGGCGTCTGCCCGGCCTCGATATTGCTGATTCAGGGCCACCAGCTCTTCGCGGGATTGTTCGGCCATTTCCAGGTAAACCCAGCAGCGGCTGTCGCGGCTGGCCACGTAATTGGCCGCGAACTGCATCTCGCCCCATAGCTGCAGTTCCTGAACCAACTCCTGATTGTCCTGCAACGCCCATTCAACAGCTTCCTGTTCAACGGTCTGCGCCACCGATGTCCCAGGCAGCAGGAGTGCGACCGCTATGGTGATGGATCGGAACATAGTCCACCTCTTTGCGTTGTTGGTGTGAGTGGAGTGAGTGATGTTAGTGCTGTCAGTGCACTTTTACCGTCAAACTTAATCCATATCGGCCTGGATGTCGACGATACCAACTACCACGGTGCCGCCCTGGACAAAGATAGCGGAGAGTGTCTGTCCTTTAATAAATGCCGGCCCACACTCAAGGGCTTGCTAAACCAACTGAATAAGCTGCAAAAACAATTCCCTGGCACAGTCTTTCATTTGTGCTACGAAGCCTCTTATATCGGCTATACCCTGCAACGGGACTTGAGCAAACAGGGTTGCCACTGCGATGTCGTGGCACCTACCAGCATTCCGAGCCCCCGGGGCAAACAGATCAAGACCGACCGGATCGATGCGGCCCAACTGGTTCAGTTCTACGCCAACGGTTTACTGACCCTGGTTGAGGTTCCCGTCAGACAAGCCATCCCTGGCGTCGCACTGCACGCTGAAGTCCCGAACGGCCAGGCCTCAATATTTTGAGGAAGTGGCCACGACTTTCTGTGTTCCACAAATTTTTAAGGTAGCCGAATAGATTGTATCTAGCTGTTTTTATTATCCATTTTAACTTGGCACAGCCCTTGCTCTAGAAGCAGTGCACAACTCAAAAGCCACAGTAACTCAGCGGCTATCATCGCTGGCCGGGTGGTCAGCGGAAATCAGCAATCCGCCCTTAAAAGGGCAGTCAGAACTTAAGGAGTGACTTAATGAAACCTCTCAATTCCCTGATCGCTGCAGCGATGTTTATTGGTGCCGCATCGTCGGCTTTCGCGGTCGACGAGTACAACGTCACCAGTGGCGCGACCCGCTCAGGCGAGTCTTTAGCGCTGCGCGGCAATGACACGGTGGCACTCGCCCTCGGCCTGGGCGTCGTCGACGGTTATGCCGAGTTCAGATACAGCCATGATGGCGTGACTTACTATTTTGCCAGCAAACAAGCCCAGGATGCGTTCGTTTCCGACCCAAATACCTACCAACCGCAATATGGCGGCTATTGCGCATTTGGAGTTGCCATTGGGAAGAAACTCGACTCCAACCCGCGCTTCGCTGATATCGTCGACGGCAAGCTGTACCTGTTTCTGGACGCAGAAGCTTTCGCCGCGTATGAGGAAGACAAAGCTGGCACACTCGCCAAGGCTAAGCGGAACTGGCCTGGAATGCACCACGTAAGCGTAGCCGAAGTTAACAGCCGCTAATCTAAACAAGGAAGGGTGGCGCACTATGCCGCTGGCGGAGGTTTTAACCTTCGCCAGCGGCGCGTTTCAATTCCGCCTTATCCTGTTACTTCATTAGACTTTCCCTACCAGTGCATTCGCTTTTGTGAAGAAATTTATCCCACCTGGTAATACCCCTTTCTGAATCAAATCTCGACCCACACCCAACTCTCCTCCCATCCAGGCGATAGCATAAGTATATAGCTATAATGGGCGTGTTAGGTTCCAGCGAATTCAGGCACTGGCATGCACTGCAAGAATACAGCCCTGGATGATTACTAGAAGTACAGCAACGAGGCAGAATGGAAGACGGCTTTCGCCGGATAGAATTGCTGTCCAGGCCGATAGTATTGAGGTTTCTGATGGACAGAGTCCCAGTCGCACACTACTACGTGCGCGCTGGTTAATGAATGGCTGGAAATAGGGTTTGAGTGTTGCCGAGCGATTGGCTCGCCCGTGGACATGGGCTTAGCTGCTTACAAAATTCCTGCTCGCCAGCGGTGGCCGGACCGATCGCCCGTTCTTCGCGCTCGCATCCTTGAATGCAATACCGAGCGCTTGTCAGCCAGCCAGTCTTCTCTGCCGATTTTGGGATCAAGCCCGCGGTTTATACGGCGATTTTCTTCAGCACTACGAAACTGACAGAACTCTTTGTAGGAACGCAGCTCACTATCCAGTTCCTGAATGATAATTTCTGCGTAAAGCGCGTCATCCAGAAAGCCCACGCCGGGAATATGGTCAGGTATCAAGTCATCGCAAAGCGCGAAATAGGATAAGGCCGCAAGTATTCCTCTGCGCTCTTCTTCTTCCAGTTTCCACTCTTCGTCCTGAACCATTTCAAGCAGCGTCCCCAATTTCAAGAGACGTTCATTGATAAACCCAGGCAGATTTCCATGACGGGTCTGTTCTATCATTTTTTTAGCCTCATCCATTACCGCACTTTCATTATCTGTTTCCTGCACCAGATTCCTGGCTTTCACGACGATATCTTCGAACTGTTCCAGGTCTTCATCACTCAGAGTAAAGGTAATATCTATAGACATGTCTATCTCCTCAAGTAAATATTAAATGGGCAAAACGAATAGCTAGAGCAAGACCATGGGGCCCGCCTACTGCAATGTAGATCAGTGTTTCTGGTCGCCAGTTTACTTGTATGCTACCGACTGACATCAGCGCTTACACACCGCCTAATCCACCCACAGGCTAGATCCCGCCGTAACTTCCAGGGCGTGAAGGCTGGCCTACTGATTGCAACGGCCATTGCGAACACCAATTACGATTGTGAGGCCGCTTGTAATCCAGCATTGGGCCAACTGGCACAACTCCGGAAGGGTTTATACTGCGTTGGCTGATGTAATAATGTTTCTTGATATGCTCAAAATTCACCGTGTCGGCAATGCCCGGTTGTTGATACAGGTCGCGTAGATAGTTCGACAATGCAGAGTAATCCTCTAGCCGCTGACGATTCGCCTTAAAATGACTGTAGTAGACCGCATCAAAACGAATCAATGTAGTAAACAAACGCCAGTCTGCTTCGGTAATTCGGTTACCGGTTAAATAGCGTCGCGATTCCAGTCGCTGCTCCAGTTTGTCGAGGGCTGCAAACAATACGGTAAACGCTTTTTCATAGGCATGCTGGCTGGTGGCAAAACCCACCCGGTAAACACCATTGTTTATAGCCGGATATATCCAGCTGTTTAACGCATCAATTTCTGGCCGCAGGTCTGCTGGATAGTAGTCAGCCTGATTCCCTGTCAGCTTGTTGAATGCTCTATTAAAAATACGAATGATCTCAGCCGATTCATTGTTTACGATCGTTTTTCGCTGTTTGTCCCACAATACCGGCACCGTCACCCGGCCGCTGTATTGAGGATCGACTTTGACGTAGAGCTGATATAAAAAATCAATATCGGTAACGGGGCTGTTTTCAGACACTTCGCTGAATGCCCACCCCTGTTCCAGCATCAACGGATCGACAATAGTTACTCCGATAAGCGCTGCCAGGCCTTTCAGACGGCGAAAGATTAACGTACGATGCGCCCAGGGGCAGGCCAGTGACACGAACAGGTGATAGCGTCCAGGCTCGGCTTTGAATCCGTCCTCCTCACCGGGCCCGGCACTGCCATCTGCTGTAATCCAGTTACGAAACTGACTGTCCTCGCGAATAAATTCGCCGCCATTCTTCTCAGTGTCATACCATCTGTCGTGCCATTTCCCGTTTATTAACAAACCCATGTTAGTACCTTCTTCAATTGGAGATTTCGAATCAGTTATCCATTCCAGCCGGTTGAACTGGCACTTAACGAACAAACCGACTCATTACGACGAGAGCGGCTGATTACGTTATCAAGTGACAAGGCGCCACCACCCTGAAACAACAATGCGCATGTCGCAGCGAGTAATGTCAGTGAATACTCAATGCCGTTTGTGGTCAGGAAAAAACCATTAGGCCAATGCACAACCAACATCGCCACCAACATGGTGAACGCGGTCACCAATGCTGCGGGGCGGGTTAAAAGACCGATGACCAGGGCGATCCCCCCGAAAAATTCGGCACTGCCAGCCAGCAGAGCCATCGTGTAACCTGGCTCGATGCCTACTGACGCCATCCACTGACCTGTACCTTGAAGGCCGTAGCCGCCAAACCAGCCAAACAGCTTTTGCGCTCCGTGACCGGCCAAAATCAACCCCACCGGTACGCGCAATACCAGGCTTGAGACGTGGTCGTCGCTGCTCAGGATCTTATCGACAATTGGTTGTGGTGTAATATCTTGCATGGTCTTGCCCTCCTCAGGCACAGGTTTAAGTCAGGTACAAGGCCCATAATCGAGACACTGCTCGACAGAGATAGGTCCCATTTGTAACTCATTATTCAGGTGACGCAGCGCCGTTCTCAATGCCTCTTCAATCACCGGGTGATAAAACGGACTGTCCAGCATCTGCTGCACTGTTAGGCGGTGCTGTACGGACCAGGCAAGCAGATGTCCGATATGCTCGGCAGCAGGGCCAACCATCTCTGCGCCCAGAAACCGCCCTGTGCCCTTTTCTCCATAAACATGAAGCAGTCCCTGATTCTTGCCGATGATTCTGGCGCGACCCTGTTCGTCAAAACTGGCTTCGCCTACAGCAAAGTCGCTATCTGTCTCGTGCAACTCAACATAGCGCGAGCCGGCGAGTGCGATCTGGGGGTCTGTAAACACGATGGCCAGAGGTGTTCTCCGCAGCCGGGCACGAACGTCGGGAAAACGCCCGGCATTTTCGCCTGCAATTCGACCATCGTCGGCTGCCTCGTGGAGCAACGGGTGCGCATGACTGACGTCCCCAGCGATGAAGAGGTGCGTGTCTTCAATCTGCCCTGTGGTGTCATCAAACGAGGGAATGCCGAAACTGTCCAATGTGATGCCAGTGTTTTCGAGATTCAGCCTGCTCAATGCTGGTCGCCTGCCTGTAGCTGCGAGCAAAAAGTCAAAATGCTCGCTCTTCTCGATGCCCTCTTCCTCAAATTGAATCTGGACACCCTCGCCGCTCCTACAGACACGCGTAACAGGTGAGTCAGCAGATACAACCAGCTCTGACAGCAGCGCCTGATGCACCCGGGCATTTATAGCCGGATCGCTGAGAGGACCAAATTGATTGCCAGTACCAAACAGGTGAGTTTTGACACCCAACCGGGCTAACGCCTGGGACAGCTCCATGCCGATGACACCAGTACCCACAACAGCAACGGAGGATGGCAGAGAATCCCAGGCAAATACGTCGTCACTACTAAGCAGCCGATTGCCAAGTTCGTTCCAGGAGTCGGGGATCATCGGTTCGGAGCCGGTTGCGATTACCACTCTCTGTGCTTCAATCTCGGTATGGTCTCCGACTCGAATTACGTGATCCGATAAAAAGCGCGCCTCGCCCATATACCTGCTTGCCGCCGGCCAGGACTCAACCGCGTCCACAACCGAATCGACAAACCGATCTCTTTCATCACGAACCCGTTGCATCACCTTTCCACCAGATATCTGTTTTTCACTCACCGCCAAACCAAACAGCTCTGCGTTATCAATTTGATGACTGACATCAGCAGCCGCTATCAACAGCTTGCTGGGCATACACCCCACCCTGGCGCAGGTCGTGCCGTACTGGTGCGCTTCAATCAGGGCAATACTCTCCGTGTATTTCGATGCGTACCGGTATGCGGTCATACCAGAAGTACCGGCCCCGATTATCGCTATCTCCACTTCTATTCTTTTCATTGGCTACTCACATTGCTTGCACTCTCTCGCACAAGCCCTCCTCTGACTTAAATATTTTCCCGCGGCACTGCGCCCTTGTACCCCAATGCGTATTCGCCCTACAGACCCAGAACAAGTTTTCCCGAAGGCGCATCCGGAGCCATCAGGTGAGGTATCGCACAGCAAATAAGAACGCTGCCTGAAGGCGGCTCCACCACCGGTTCCTGCACATAGTCAACTTCACCTGAAACAAGTGGAGTTGCACAGGTCTGGCAGATGCCAGAGCGGCAACTGTAGACCGGGTGCAATCCCTCGCTCTCGGCAAAATCCAGCAGACTACCGTGGGTTGAATTCCAGGTGGCTTCTTTAGCTGACTTCTGGAAGCAGATCTGCACGGTCTGCAAACCGAGTTCGCCAGCCGTGGAGGCGGCGATCTGAGACCGTGTTGGTGGTGCGCCGAAATACTCCCAATGGACACGTTTCTGGTGAATATTGATTGAGTCGAGCCCCTGTTTCAGACTCTCCATGAACGGCCGCGGGCCACAATAGTAGTACTCGTAGTCATCCAACGGCAGCAGCTTTTTGAGCAGGTCGACGTTCACGAATCCAGTAGCATCAAAGTGCACACCAGGCTTATCGCCGGGTAGCGGTTCTGAATACACAGTGTATAAATTCATGTTGGGATAGCGCCGCTCCATTGCCTGCAGATAGTCACGAAACCCCTGCAGGGCAGAGTTTTGCGCCGCGTGGATAAACCAGATTTGCCGCTTGCACGCGCCCTCGTCAGTTTCGCGAAGTAGCTGTTGCAACATACTCAACATGGGCGTAATTCCTACCCCGCCACTCAGCAGAACTACCGGGCGGGTGCTATCCTCTTCCAGAACAAAATCCCCTTGCGGCTGCGCTACGCGAATCACCGAGCCTTTAACGACGTGGTCGTGCAGATAGTTTGAAGCGACACCAGGGGGTATTCCCTGCGCGCGGGGAAGCTCTCTCTTGATCGAGATGCGAAAAAACTCTCCGTTTGGCGCGTTGGAGATAGTGTAGGTTCTTCTGACGGACAAAGGTTCATCTGGCACACTAATTTCGATGGGCAGATATTGCCCGGCCCGGTGAGCAGGAACAGTGTCTCCGTTGTCAGGTTTTAGATAGAACGACCTGATTGCCTCGCTTTCGTTCTCGGTTCGGTAAACCCTGTAGTCCCGGTAGTCTTGAGCCGGTAATACGCCAACAACAACTTCTTCCCAGGTACCTGTCTGCTCCAGAGTGGGTGAGTAAGATTTAAACGACCATTGAAAAGGAAGCCCAGCCACCACTATCAAACCCGAAGTAATGGACAACTCTACAAATCTCTGTGCTCCATCGAATTGCGCGACTTCCACCCCACCCCAGTCTACTTTCACGTCACCAGTGAGGTAGAGTAAGTCGCCTGTATCAAAGTCTATAAACAACAGGCCTGCCACGGGGTTGAGCTCGATATTACCCAGCGTATTAAAAAGGTTGTTACCAGGAAAATCTGGAAACTTGACTGTGCGCTCGTCGACAACTCTAACAAACCCGGGTCTTCCGCCACGATGGGATACGTCTGCTCCCTGTCGCTTGTCCTGCCTGAAAGACGAGAAATATGTGGCAATGTAAAAATTGTCAGCCTTATTGATTATCCGCCTGGCGTGTTCACTGAGACGAGTGAATTTTCGAATCGCTCCAGGATCTCTCAACGCGCCTCCTTCCGGCAAACGCTTTATCTGCCTGGACTGAATATACTGGGGGCAGTTACCGAAGCTCTGATTGATCATCACGTCAAAACTGTCATTCTCTTTTTTAACTACCCTTCCATTCACACGATTGCGTCGTCGGGTGTCAAATTCGATACCGAGAAATCCGAGTTCGGCACCTTCTACCAATGACTCTCTCAAGGGATCACCAAAAAAAGGGCTGGCCTGGACTCTCAGCGTGGAATCCGCTGGGGTACTGAGAAATCCAGGCCGCCCATAAAGAACTGAGGCCCAGGGGCGCCCCGATTCGTCGACCGAGCCAACAAAGATGAATGGCAATTCCTGGTAGAATTCCTGCTGTTCGGCAGTGAGGTGGTCACGGACAAATCGACTGCCCAGTTTTTTAGAGGTTTCGCGTACACCCATGCGCTCCTGCACAATCTGTTCGCCCTCGTGGAACACCGAATCAAATTTGTTGATAGACATAAACCACCCCTGGTCTGGCTGAGAAGGAACCTTAAGCTGCTTGTTGGACTGGCGCGATAAACTCGACTCGAATTCCACCAGGTATGGTTACTGTGAAATGCCGGGTTGGTCCTGTTCCGAGAGATTCCGGCGCGAAATCAATATCGACTTCCGCAGTATTCTGCAGCGTTCGATACAGGTCATTCAGCTGCCAATCGCTCTCGATCGCCAACGCAAGATGATGCAATCCGATCACATTTTTTCGATCGAACGGAATCGCGGTCTGAGGATCTTGTGCCTGCCAGAGCGTAATCATCGTAGTGCCGTCTGACAGAAAAGCAGCCGGGTATTCTGGCATTTCTCCCAACAGTTCGAAGCCCAGACAATCAGCAAAGAACTGCTGGGTTGCCTGCAGATTTGGCACGGTAAGTCCGATGTGGTGGGCTCCTCTTGTAACAGCTTGTAAGTTGCTCATATTTAATCTCCTGTAGCAGTAACCAATGGGTTTACGTCCCTGTAAAGTGGCTTCCCTAAGTTAATAACTAGAACTCTTCGAACAGATCTGAAGGACTACCATCGGCTTCGCGGTAATCCAGATTCTGAAGATAGGCCTCCCGCACGAACAGGTATTCGTCACCACTGATCAGGCCTTCGAGCCCAAGCAGGCCAGCGCGCGCACTTGCTCCGTTCAAGGTGATTATCTTGTCTCTGACATTGCTTTCATGACTTCCAATTCCGGGATTGAGTAAAATATTGGTAGCACCTCCAATACCTTCGCGAACAGTGCTCGGCCCCAACAGAGGAAGTACCAGATAAGGACCGCGTTTAACGCCCCAATGCGCGAGAGTCTGGCCGAAGTCTTCATGGTGCTTTTCGAGCGAAAAAGCTGTATCCGCCACATCGAGTATTCCTCCGATACCGAGCGTACTGTTGATTACCACCCGACCGAAATCCGAGCCGGCCTGCTTGAAATTTCCCTGCAGCAGATCGTTTGCGGTAACAGCTACATCGTCCAGATTACTCAGTACATTTCTAATTCCCCGCTTCATGAATTGCGGCACAACTTTTTTATAAGTGACCGCCAGGGGCCTGAAGAACAGAGCATCGATAAAACTGTTGAATTCGTGGACCGGCCTGTTGAAATTTTCCAGCGGGTCTGGCTGTCCCGCTTTGGAAGAACTGCTTGCGAACAGTGCCAGCAGCACAGCAATTGCCATCACATTGGAGCGAGCGCGACCACCTGGTCTCAGCATAAAGCGCGACCTCGAGAGAAAGTGGCTGTGGTTAGTCTGTTTCATGGTCCTTACTTCTCGTTCAAGTGGGTTCGGGAGTGTGGGGGCGAACGGATGCGAGACTGCAGAGGCCAGATTCCAAAGGCCACTCGACAACCGTTCCGCCCTCAGTGCTCCTAGTAGCTGTTACGAATTCGGTGTACGGCTTGCTCTGTGTTCCAGACCGAGTTCGCAATAAAACGGAAATTGATCAGCGCAGCCTGATAACCGTCTCCTTCCTGCACCTGCGCAGCGGCTGTGCCGTCAGATACCACCACAACTTCAAAGCCCTGCTCGATCAACTCTCTCATGTGAGATTCCGTGCAAAGATTCGCCGACATGCCGGCCAGAATGACTTTATCTATTCCCTGCTTACGAAGCTGAAGAATCAGATCATTTGTTTCCGGACCGTAGATTTTGTGTGGGCTGCTAACCACTGTAGAACCATCGTTGATATAGGGCTTGTAACGCGCCAGCCAGTCTGCTCCAGAGCCGTGCAGACCATGTGTGTCGAGTGCATCCTTGCGGTCAAACATGCCAATGTTATGCATCAGCATTTCCAGCGCACCTTCAAATTTCCAGGCGTGATCCGCCGGGTAGTAGTAGTGCGGGGAGATGAACACAGGCATATCCACATCTTTCGCCACTTTGAACAGCGACTCTATATTTTCTATCGTATTGTTTTCCGTTACAGAATTTCCCACTACACCCCAGGCCACACCATCAGGGTGCAGAAAATCATTCTGAGGGTCGGTAATCAGTAATGCAGTACGACCTGGCACGATAACCATGCCCGGATCTGGAATTTGAGCCCCGGCACCAGCGGCGCCAACAACCAGAACCACACAGACTAGAGAGTTTATATATTTCATAGTAATTTCCTTTTGAAAGTTAGAGACTAGGTTGCCTTGTTGATACCAATGCGTCGGCTACTCGCACAGATTGGAATATCGTTGGCGCTCATATCACGCCGACGCATATAACCATCTTCATCAAATTCCCAGTGCTCATTACCATGAGTACGAAACCACTGTCCGGTTTCGGCATGCTGCCATTCGTATTCGAATCGCACTGAGATGTGATTCCCATGAAAGGCCCAGAGCTCTTTCATAAGTTTGTAGTGAAGCTCCTTCTTCCACTTGAGGATCAGGAACTCTTTGATGCATTCGCGGCCAGTGAAAAACATGTCGCGATTTCGCCATTCGGAATCCACCGTGTAAGCCTGGGCGACCAACTCGGGGTCGCAACTGTTCCAGGCGTCTTCTGCCGCCTGTACCTTGGCGCGGGCAGATTCTTCCGTGAATGGTGGTACGGGCTTCTTCTGCATTCGGGTAACTCCTTATAGAACTGACTTGCGTTGACTTTCCATGAACGCATTTAGCGCTGCGGGAATCTCGGCCATCGCCTCAAAATCGAAGCTGTGCTCTTCATTGAGATATCGCGACGATTCGTAGATACCCGCCTGATAGCCGCGGTCATTTATTAGTTCCCTTTCCACCCCCAGGAAAGCGGTCGGGAATAACTCGTATTCGGTTTCCAGATGATGCATGTCTTGCCTCCTTTGATTAGAGTGCTCACACGTTGTGTTTGAGATTACGGGTTTGTACATTGCATTTGCCGTGCCAGATATTTATCCTTTATATTTCAATGCGTTATCAATATTGTGCCAACCTTAAAAACTTGTGTATCACAACTTTTTGTGATCTAATCCTCGAAAATTTTGGGTTTTCAAAATGAACGAATCACCCCGGGCCCAGCCTGAAGAAGCAAATCAATCGAACCTGGATTTCGTCCTCTCCCAATACCAGGCGATACTCGATTCTGCCGGCGAGGGCATCTATGGCCTCGACAAGGACGGAAGAATCACCTTCAGCAACAGGGCTGCTATCGAAATTCTTGGCTGGGAAACTGATCGGATTCTGGGTCAATTCGCCCACGATGTTCACCATCATTCCCATGAAGATGGAAGCCCATACCCCAGAGAGGAATGCCCAATTTATGCTGCACTGAAAGATGGTGAAGTGCATCGCGTGGATTACGAGGTGTTCTGGCACACTGACGGACATGCTGTGCCGGTGTCCTATGTGAGCACACCTATTCTTCGTGATGGAATACCTAACGGCGCAGTAATCGTTTTCCATGACGACTCAACTCGGCGCCAGTCAGAGCAACAACGCGAAACGGCCTTCCATCAACTCGAAGAACTTCGAACTTCCTACGAGCTAATTCTGGGCGCGGCCGGGGAAGGCATATACGGCCTTGACAGCAATGGGCTCATCTCCTTCGGCAATGACGCCGCCACGCAGATACTGGGCTGGAAGTGTGAAGACGTGCTGGGTAAACGCTCACACGAAATACACCATCATTCACATGCGGACGGCTCGAATTATCCTCGTGAAGAGTGCCCGATCTATAAATCCATTGAGGACGGTGAAGTACACAGAGTAGAAAACGAAGTTTTCTGGCATACCAATGGGAGTCCCGTGCCGGTTGATTACACTTCGACTCCCATCATCAGGGATAACAAACCCTGTGGGGCTGTGGTGATTTTTCGAGATGTATCGGATCGTAAAAAGGTTGAAGCCGAAAGGGAGCAGGCCTACAAAGAGATAAAACAGCTCCAGGAACAATTACAACTGGAACGTGATTATTTGAGAGAAGAAGTCAATATCGCAGGAAGGTTTGGTGAAATTATCGGTGCAAGCGAACCGCTTAAACGAACCCTGTCACAAGTTGAAGCAGTCTCGGCCACCCCAGCTAGCGTGCTGATACTAGGTGAGTCTGGAGTAGGTAAGGAAATGATTGCGCGGGCGATTCATATGCACAGTGACCGGGTTGAGAAACCAATGATCAAGGTCAATTGTGCCTCTATTCCTAATGAGTTATTTGAAAGTGAATTTTTCGGCCACGTTAGAGGATCTTTTACAGGCGCTCATCAGGATCGCGTTGGACGACTGCAATTGGCGGATGGCGGCACATTATTCCTGGACGAAGTGGGCGAAATCCCACTTGCCCAGCAAGGCAAACTACTACGCGCATTACAGGAGAATGAGTTTGAAAGAGTCGGTGACGACAAGACACAAAAAGTTGACGTTCGTGTGGTCGCTGCTACTAACCGTGACCTCCTAAATGAAGTCAAAACCGGCCGCTTTAGAGAAGATCTCTATTACCGCCTGAGCGTCTTTCCGATAGAGGTGCCACCACTGCGAGATCGCATTGAAGATGTCGCACCTCTCGCACTGAAATTCCTGGAACAGACCTGTTGTGAAATGGGCCGAGATCAATTAAAACTTACAATGGCCCAGGTATCTCAACTGAAGAACCACAGCTGGCCAGGAAATATACGAGAGTTGAAAAACACCATAGAGCGAGCTGTAATCAGTAGCACAGGTAAAAAACTGTTACTGGACCTGCCTGCTTCTACAGCCTCAGAGCCTGGGGTTACCCGGGCTGTTGAAAAGGTTCCAGACTCCTCGAACGAGTTTCTTACCATCGCTGAAATGCGTAATGTTGAAAAAGCAAACATCATAGCCGCTCTCAAACACGCAAACTGGAAAACCTGGGGAGATAATGGTGCTGCCGAGCTACTTGGGATCAAGCCGTCCACTTTAGCTTATCAGATGAAAACCCTTGGCATCAGGAAACCCGGCAAGGAAACATTTGACGACCCCTCAATTAACTGACCCAAACCAAATGCGATTTTCTGGGCATGAGATACCCACCAGAAATGGTGTCGTCATGAAGAGCTGGAACCCGATGAGGCCAGCGAGCCCAAGCAACACAGTGAAGAAAATATACCTTTGTTACACCCCACATCATATATTTCGATTAGGACCAGCTGGACCGCGCGAGCATCCGTGCACGTCAGAATTCACAAGCTTGTTATCCCTTCAATTTCGATCCCGTGCTGGCGTAAGCACTCATAGAAACAACGATTGAGTTCTTTGTTATCCCCTTGGGGTAGACCCCACCAAAAAATAGACAAGCTATCTTCTAAGGCGTAGGTTATTTAGTTCTGCCAGCCGTATATCAAAGAGTTTCCGTGAAAAGGATTCCGCTAATGCCTTTGGTTTTAGACACCACAACCATTCGAAGATTACGTGACGCGCTGATAGAAAACGGTCGGCTGACCAATCCTGAATCCACAACTACCGATGCCACCGAAGATCGCAGGCAGGCCTCGATCAACCGGGCTGCACCCTATGTGGAAACCATGTTCCTGATGATGATCGCCGATGGCCACAGAGCGGATGCCGAGCAGGACGCCATCGTGGGTGCTCTCGCGATGCTGACTCACGGCTTCCTGAACCAATCCGACCTCGAACAGATAATGGCCGCAAGTGAATCGGAGGTAGAAAGGCATGGTGTGGAATCAAGACTTCAGACTATCGATGCGCGAATTGGCGCCAGTCGACAGGACCGGGAGATCGCTTTTACCCTGGCCGCCGCGTTGATATAAAGCGTGTTTCTAATTTCCTGCATCCACAGGCGCTCTTTACCCTGCTTGGTGCGCAGATGCATGTGGCCACCAATTACAGCGAGTACGCGTTTACCCAGGCTGCGGGCATGATCAATAGCGGCTGTCAGATCCGGGTCTCCCCAGTCACCCCCACCCGGCTTGAAGTCACAACCCCACATGGCATGTGGTTCATCGCCCATACCAAGCGGGCCATTGTGGGCCAGGAAAATTAGGTCGTCAGCCGGCTCCTCCTCCACCAGATTGAGTATAGAAGATATAGACGCCCCCATCCCTTAATGGTTCGAGGGCTACCATCGAAGATGGATACCTCAAGGTGGTATTGTGCACCACCAATTCAAATTTCGTGATGGAGGCATCTATGCAAACAAACATAATCCATATCGGCCTGGATGTCGACGATACCAACTACCACGGTGCCGCCCTGGACAAAGATAGCGGAGAGTGTCTGTCCTTTAAATGCCGGCCCACACTCAAGGGCTTGCTAAACCAACTGAATAAGCTGCAAAAACAATTGATCATTGCGATCAACCCGGCCTGTTACGGAAGCGCGTTTTACTCAACGCGCCGGTAGCGCAGTACCTGTATTACGCCTTGGTCATTGGTCAGCGAGGTTTCCAGCATGGTTGGTGTCAGGGCGCGAAGCTGCCGGACCGTACGCTGGTTTTCCGGCTGCATCAGGACAGGGTTAATCGCGATGCGGCGGATATAGATGATGTCGGTGCCGTCAACCATGTAGGTGCCGCCCCAGGAATTGTAGTTCCTCGCTGCATCGGCAATGGCCTGATTGGAATCGCCCGGCTGCCGGTCCTGCAGTTCGAAGTTCAACATGAAGTGGCCGCCTTCGGTGTAGATCAGCAGGCGGGGATTGGTGACCCGGGTGACACCAGGATTGTCACCGCCGATGATCTCGACTTCGGTGCCCAGCCAGACACCGACAATGGAATGGTCAGCCGCGGCATAGGACGACAGTGAAAGCGCGCACGCACAAAGTAGCGCTTTCAGCGCCAGCGAGAGCGAATGGAAAAAACGGAAAGTAAAAATAAGCTTGGCAAACATGAGTGTAGCTCCTTATCAGCCCGAAGTACCACGACAACAGGTTTCCGTGCGGGGCAGGTGAGTTTTTTGTTGGTTTTTGCTGACTGCTAACTACGAACAATTAGCGCGGAGAAGGCATGGCTAATAATCCACGACACTCCAAAGATAGCACTGCGGTATCTCAAGTCAATCCAATCACAGCTCCTCAACACAAAGATTGCCCCGTTGGCCTTAAACACCTTACCTGGGATCAGAATGGCTGCCTGTCGCTGTCAACAAGTTGGCCTGAACGTGTGGGTAATTGATTAAAGTCAATCGACCCTATCAACTGTCATTGAAAATCACACCGCCATCGGCGTACAGTGGTGGGTTCCTGTCGGAGTTGTCTGATCCGACAAGTGAAGAAAAACTACCTAAATATATGACAGCAGTTAACTGTGAGATCCAGAATGAAAATAATATTAGTTTTCAAGGTAGTAGCAGTAATAACGATGATGTCCGCGGTATTCAGTACGACCGCTTTTGCGCAGAATATACCGAACGGTAATCTGATCATGATGCTCTCGTGCAATCTGGAAGATGGGGGCACCATGCAGGAAGCGATCGAGTTCCGGCGCAATCAGCCCCGGGATGCCACCGCCCCAGGCCAGGTGTATTACCGGGTTCCGGCGATCGCCGGAAATTTTGTCGAGGACTACGACTTTATGGTCGCCCTCTATTAATCCAGCTTCGCCGAACTGGGGGCGCGTAGTTCAATGACACCGTCGCGTGAAGTTCAACGTGCCGTCGAGAGGCGGGCAGACTTTTTTACCTGCGATCCGGCCACCCAGTTGCTGGTCCGCGCCCGGGCCGTCAATCCGGAAAACAGCGATGGTTTTCCCGGCCTGGCAGCCGTCCGAGCATGACCCGGGATTGAATGTTGGTTCGGTGGGCAGCGGAAAAGGAACAGATTCACAAAAGGTTCGATTGATATCAGACTGATGACGAGGTGATGATCATGAAACTGAACAACACCCAGTTTCGAAGATAAAGTTAATGCTCCCTGTAAGCCGTCATTTTCAGGGTTTTGTGCCGGCACTGAGAAAGTAGAAGATAAGGCCGCTGCCAATGAGACCCAGGCTGAACAGCACCTCTACAGGTCGGCTGATCAGCGTAAAGATCAGGGTCCAGCCGACAAGAAGCAGGTAAATCAGAGGTGGAATCGGATACAATGGTATCTTGAATGGACGATACAGTACCTGATTGCGACATCGAAGAACGATAACGCCAAGAACAGTAACGAACGTATTCAGAGCCAGGGTAAATCCTGAGAATACCAGAATAGACTCGAATGTGGCGGAAAAAATAAACAGCAGGGCAATGATGGATTGGGTATAGATAGCAATGGCAGGAATGCCGTTGGTATTGGTCTTACCTAATCGTTTTAAGGCGGGAAAGTCCTCACCAATAACCTGTATGACACGTGGTCCTGCGATAGTCATGGCACTGACGGTGGAAACCAGCAATAATGCCAGAATAATGCCAGTAAAGCGCCCGGCGGTCTCTCCGAAAGCTACGCGTGCTGCGATAGCGCCAACCTCCACCTGACCAGCCATACTATCCATAGGGGCCACGTAAAGAAACGCGAAATTCAAACCCAGGTAAAGCAACGTTACGATACAGGTTCCAACGATGAGTATTCGTGGCAGGGTACGCTGCGGGTCCTCGAGTTCACCGCTGACATAGGTTGCTGCATTCCAACCGCTGAAGGCAAAACTCACATAGATCAGTGAGACTGCAAAGGGCGCGCTCAGTATCAATCTACCGTCGCCGGCGACCGGTAAAAAGTCAACGGGTTGGGGTTGATCCGCTACCAGCACCGTTCCGACTATAAAAAAAAGTATCACAACGACTTTTATCACCGTGAAAACAATCTGGGTGCTGCTACTGGTGCGGTGACTGGTCGCGTGAACAGCGGTAAGAGCAACTAACAGGCCGGCTGCAACAAGTTTTTCAGCCCCTTGGCCCATGTCAATCGGCAGCGCTGATGCTCCATAGGCAGCGAAGGTCAGGGAGGCCAGCGCAACCGGTCCGGCAAAGCCCACGGTGCAGGATATCCAGCCGGACACGAATCCAGCACTGGGGTGAAATATCCTGCCCAGGAAATTGTACTCGCCACCTGATCTCGGTAGTGCGGCACCCAGTTCAGCATAGCAAAGCGCACCGCAGAATGCCGCGACGCCGCCAAGTGCCCAAAGCAGGAGGATCACGAATCCCGAACGAATATCCAGTAGCTGGAATCCAAGGCTGGTAAAAACCCCGGTGCCTACCATGTTGGCTATAACTACCGCAGTAAGGGTTGGGTAGCGAAACTTATCAATTGCCATAGCGTGCCGCTTGTTCGGGGAATTCGATCCATTTTCTCCGGACACCTCATCGAAACGCAATGTATAGGTCGCCGCAGGTCTATTCGAATCCTGTGACCAGCACAGGGAGGGTGTCTGGCTGGCTTAGTTCCGGTTCTGGTTCTGGGTTGGTCGACAACCTAAGTCAAAAAAACCGGTTTCCTGGCATGTACAATTTGAAACAGGGCAGGCAGCACCAGCAGCGTCAACAGCGTGGATGACAGGATACCTCCCACTACTACCGTGGCAAGTGGCCTCTGTACCTCAGACCCGATGCCGGTATTCAGGGCCATCGGGATAAATCCAAGGCTCGCGACCAAGGCAGTCATCAGCACCGGGCGCAATCGGGTTATGGCTCCTTCAAGTATTGCGTCCCTCAGCAGGTATCCTTCGTCGATGAGGCGGCGAATAAACGCCACCATGATCAGTCCATTCAGCACCGCCACGCCGGACAGTGCGATGAATCCGACGCCGGCCGAAATGGACAACGGCATATCCCTGATCCAGAGTGCCAGCACGCCGCCGGTCAGTGCCAGAGGCACACCGGTAAAAATGATCAATGCATCGCGAAACGAGCTGAATGCCAGTAACAGCAAACCGAATATAGCCGCCAGCGTCACCGGCACGACAAGGCCCAGACGATTACGCGCCGATTCGAGCTGCTCGAAGGTGCCACCGTATTCTATGAAGTAACCGACGGGCAGATCGATCTCGGCCTCCACCCGGGTTTCAACTTCATTGACGAATGAACCCAGGTCGCGGCCTTCGACATTGCTGGTGACCACGACACGGCGTCTGCCATTTTCACGGTTGATCTGGTTAGGTGACTCGATCATCTCTATCAACGCTATTTCGGCTAGCGGTATGAATCCGGGCCCGCCGGTAAAAGCCTGTGTCGGCACGGGCAACTCGCCGAGGCGATAGACATCGTTCCTCAATTTTTCGGGCAGCCTGACCTGAAGTGAAAAACGTCTGTCCCCCTCATAGATGACGCCCGCGTCCGCACCACCCATGGCGATGGCGAGCAGGGCCTGCATCTCATTGACATTGACCCCGTATCGAGCCATCACCTCACGCCTGGGTGTGATAGTCAGAATCGGCAGTCCTGTCACCTGTTCGACGCGGGGATTGCTGGCGCCTTCCGTGTCTTCCACTATGTGTAAAACCTCTTCCGCGAGCTCGCTGAGCCGGTCCAGGTCGTCGCCGAAAACCATGACGCCGAGGTCTGACCTGACTCCGGAAATGAGCTCGTTGAAACGCATCTCGATGGGCTGGGTGAATTCGTAGTTGTTGCCGGGCAGCGCCATGACAGCGGTCTCCAGCTCCTCCACCAGTTCGGTCTTGGTCTTCTCGGGATCGGACCATTCCTCGCGCGGTTTAAGCATGAGAAATGTGTCTGCAATGCCCGGAGGCATCGGGTCAGTAGCGATGTCAGGCGTCCCGATCTTCGAGAAAACCAGTTCGACTTCCTCAAATTCACGCAGCCTGTCCTCGAGTACCAGTTGCATGTCCACTGACTGTTGCAGCCCTGTGCCGGGAATGCGCAGGGCGTGCATGGTAATGTCGCCCTCATCCAGTTGCGGGATGAATTCGGACCCCATCCTGCCGACCATGCCGATGCAGATGCCGACCAGGACTAAAGCGATGACAACTACGAGCCAGCGAAGTTTTAATACCAGGTTGAGGATCGGTTGATAGCCGCGTTTAAGCATGCCCACGAGAGGATTGTCGGTTTCCCGCACGCGTCCACGCATGAAGATTGCCAGTGCCGCAGGAACCAGCGTAAGGCTCAGCACCATAGCCGTGGAAAGGGCAAGAATCACCGTGATCGCCATGGGATGGAACATCTTGCCTTCAATACCGGTGAGCGAGAATATGGGGATGTAGACGAAGGTTATGATGCCTACCCCGAAGAGACTTGGCCTTATCACTTCGTTGGTTGCTTTGAACACGACTTCGAAGCGCTGTTCACGACTGAGTAGATCACCATTGGCTTTTTGAGCCAATGCCAGGCGCCTGACGCTGTTCTCCACGATAATCACCGCTCCGTCGACAATCAGCCCGAAGTCCAGAGCACCAAGACTCATCAGGTTCGCAGACACACCGAAAGTCATCATGCCGGTGAATGTGCCCAGCATGGAGATTGGAATAACGATCATGGTGATGAGCGCCGCCCGGATGTTACCGAGCATGATGAACAGTACCGCGATCACGAGCAGCGCACCCGCAACCAGGTTCTCCCGGATCGTTGAAATGGTCTGCTCTACCAGCGAGGTGCGATCGTAGACCGGTTCGGCGACGATTCCTGTCGGCAGACTGGGCTGAATCTCTTCCAGCCTCTGTGCCACATCCCTCGCTACCGTTCTGGAGTTCTCCCCCATCAGCATGAATGCGGTGCCGAGAACAGTTTCCTGTCCGTCCCGCGTTGCGGCACCAGCTCTGAGTTCTCTGCCTATCGCGACATCCGCCACGTCCTCTACACGCACCGGTACACCTTCCTGTACACGCACAACGACGTTTTCGATATCGGACATTGTCTGCAGCTGGCCGGGCGATCTGATCAAAAGCTGTTGACCATTGGGCTCGATGAACCCGGCTCCCCGATTCGCATTGTTTGACTCCAGAGCGGATAAGACGTCATGCAGATCCAGGTCGTACTGCAAGAGCTTTTGTGGGTCAGGTGTCACATGATATTGTTTATCGTACCCGCCGGCGGAATTGATTTCCGTTACGCCCTCAACCTGAATAAGCTGCGGTTTTATGATCCAATCCTGTACCTCACGCAGCGCCATGCTGTCGTAGGGCCTGCCATCGGATTGAACGGCACCAGGCTCGGCCGAGACTGTGTACATGAATATCTCACCCAGGCCTGTCGCAATGGGACCCATCTCCGGCTCGAGTCCCGGCGGCAGGCGATTGCGCAACACACCCAGGCGTTCGTTTATCAGGTTACGGGCAAAGTAAATGTCGGTGCCCTCTTCGAAAACGACAGTGACCTGAGAAAGGCCATAGCGTGACAGAGAGCGTGTGTAGGAGAGATTTGGCAAACCGGCGAGCCCGGTTTCAATAGGGAAGGTGATGCGCTGCTCGGCTTCAAGGGGGGAGTACCCAGGCGCTTCGGTATTTACCTGCACCTGTACGTTGGTTATGTCGGGGACGGCGTCAATCGGAAGCCGGAAGTAGTTGTAAATGCCCAGGCCACACAGAGCCAGGACGACACTGATGACCACCCAGCGCTGAGCAATTGATGCGCGTAGTATAAAATTGATCATGGTTGCCTCTAGTGACTGTGCTCGGCGCCGGATTTTTCCAAGTCGGCTTTCATCAGGAAACTGTTTTCAACCACGTAGGTGTCGCCGGGATCAAGGCCTCCCAATACTTCCGTGTATCGCCCGTCGGTACGGCCCAGTTCCAGGGGGCGAATCTCGTAGACATCGCCAATTCTGATGAACACCACGTCCCAGTCCCTGAAGCTCTGTAACGCTCGATTGTCGACGGCGAGATCGACTTGGTATTCGGCAACA
>Ga0209273_10001383_pt1 | contig 22135 bp, 19 predicted proteins | sample tdAd471_FD_187126 | JGI IMG/M metagenome (GOLD analysis project Ga0209273, IMG submission 187126) | Marine sediment microbial communities from the Atlantic coast under amendment with organic carbon and nitrate - tdAd47.1 (SPAdes)... | ecosystem: Environmental > Aquatic > Marine > Coastal >...
CTTCGATAACCAGGCCACGCGCAACGAAGCATGTCCGGCCCAACTCAACCATCCCCTTGCAAGGGATCGCGGAGCGAAGCCAGGACAACGCAGACCGGTCCGAGTGTTTCACCGTTCCCTGGGCGCGAACACCTTCCAGGGAACAACCCGCCAGGGAAGCCGCCGATGCAATTCGGCGGCCTCCTTGGCACACCCGTCATCCACTTCCGCCTCGTAGGAGGCGCACAACCAACCACAATTCAGCGACTTAGCGACAACCCAACAGAAACGCCCCAAGAAAAAAGCGACCTGACAACCTGGCAATCATTTGAAAACAATACACTTACGCCCCAAAATCGCGTCAAAGCCCGACACGGCCCACAACGCAAATCCACAGAATCAATAACTTAGAAGCAGGGTCCCATCAGTACCATGACAAGAACCTGACAAAAAGGAAGGAATGGAGCCACGAGCCGGACTTGAACCGGCGACCTGCTGTTTACGAAACAGCTGCTCTACCAACTGAGCTATCGTGGCCTGCGTCTCGGACGAGACTCCTCTCACTTTATCACGTCAGGACGTCCAGATAGGCGGGCAGGACGCGCTCGATTCCGTGATTTTCGAGCAGGTGATTGCGGGCGGCTTCGCCCATCGCAAGCCGGAGCTCAGAGTGCTCCACAAGCAGCTTCAGAGACTCCGCCAGCATCGCTTCCTCCGCCTCGCCCGAGTCAATTTGGACCGCCGCCGAATCGGGAAAACGAGAGGTCTCCGGGCCTGCGGTCAGGATCGTGGGCCGCGCCATCGCCATGAGCCGCATGGCGATGCCGGAGGTCTCTCCGGCGGCTGGATAGCGTAGGTTGACGCAGACGTCGGTAGCCGCCGCCAGGCGACGGAACTCGGCCTCAGGGACCCACGGAACGCGGATCGCACCCGCTTCCTCCATCAGAGAAGTCAGCGATGCTTCGTAGTCGGCCGAGCCGAATCTTCCGGCGATCAAGATCCGGACGGGCGCACCCAAACGAGCAGCGACTCGCAGAACAGTGCGCAGTCGTTTGGTGGGGCGCTGGAAGCCGAAACAGGAGACGAGCACCTCCTCGTCCGAGACTCCCAAATCTCGCCGCGCGTCGCCCCTCTCTGCATCCTCTACGGCCGCGGGTGGATCGATGAAGTGGGGGATCTCCACAATCCTCTTCTCCGCCCCGCCGGCTTGCCTGGCCGCCTGGTAAGCCGCCGGGTTATGGACGATGACCGCCTCCGCGGAGACCACGATGCGGCGCAGCAGCGGCCGCTTGAAGTAGGCTTCGTCGACTTCCGCATGGCTGCGACGATCCCACAGCCCCTCAGCTTCACTGCGGGCCCATTCGCCTTCGTTGTAGACCATCTCCTCGATGTACTGCTCGCGGTTGAGCCTACCGAGAAAGAAGTGATGGAGCACGGCATCGTGCAATTCGACGACGCCCGGAAACTCCAAGGCAGCCTCGTAGGCAGCGCAATGAAGACCGTTGTTGCCGATCTGATAGAGACGCCTACCGGCGGCCGCGAGAGCGTCGCGCGACGGCGCCTCGACGGCATCCACTTCCATCCGATTCCGCAACGCAGCGGCAAGACCGGCGGAAAAATCCGCGACGCCGGAGGGCGCGGGCGGCAGCGGAGATACGAGCAGGAGACGCAAGGCGGAAACGGCTCCTATACCGGCTTTGGACGCTTGCCGAAGATCGCCGTGCCGACTCGCACACAGGTCGCGCCTTCCTCAATCGCAACCTCGAAATCGTTGGTCATCCCCATGGAAAGCTCCTCAAGCCCATGCATCCTAGCGAGCTCGCGGAGTTGCTGGAAGTAGGGTCTGGCGACTTCCGGATCCTCCGACCACGGCGGCATCGTCATCAGGCCGCGTAACCGAAGATTGTCGCAACCACGGACATAGTCCGCCAGTGGCCCCACACTCTCGGGAGCCATGCCTCCCTTGGTCTCTTCATCCGAGAGCTTGACTTCAAGGAAGACGCCGAGGGGACGCTCGGCTTGATCGTTGAGGCGACGTGCAAGCTTCTCCGACGTAACAGTCTGGACGACGTCGAACAGCCCGGCTGCCACGCGGGTCTTGTTGCTCTGTAGCTTCCCGATCAGGTGGAAGGCGGCGTCCAGCATCTCGCCCAACTCCGCTCGCTTGGTCTGGAATTCCTGGACGTAGCTTTCGCCGAAGAGGCGTTGCCCGGCGGCGTAGGCCTCCAGAATATCGGCGGCGGGCTTGATCTTGGAGACGGCGATCAGTTCGACGTCCTCCGGTTCACGCCCGGCCCGGACCGCCGCAGCGGCGATGCGGGCGCGAACCTCAGCTAGGCGCTCGGCGATCACCCTTCCAGTGTAGATAGGATGCGCCGGAGGAATCAGACGCCTATTCTGGGAGCGATGCGACTTCTACTGCTGGGCCTGCTGTTCGCTCTCTCGCTCACGGCTCAGACTCAACGCAACATCGAGTACGCGCGGCCCGGAGGCGTGCCGCTGCTGCTCGACGTCCACGTGCCGGAGGGCGACGGCCCTTTCCCCACGGCCATCCTCGTCCACGGCGGCGGCTTTGAGGCGGGCGACAAGCAGACCTACATCACCTATATCTTTGAGCCGCTGGCCGAGGCCGACTTCGTTTGGTTCTCCATCGATTACAGACTCTCGCCCGCCCACCAGTTCCCCGCGGCAACCGACGATGTGGAAGAGGCCATTCGTTGGGTGCGCAGCAATGCCGCACGGTACAAAGTAGATCCCGATCGCATCGCGTTGGTTGGCGAATCCGCCGGCGGACATCTGGTCTCCTACGTCGGCGCACGGAACTCGGTCACGTCGCAGGTGCAGGCCGTCGTTCCGCTCTACGGCATCCACGACTTCGTCTCCTTCTCCGCACACTACCAAGGAGACTCGGCAGTCACGGAGCGTTTCCTGGGAGAACGTCGCCTCACCGCCGAGACCTTTGACGCTTTCGTTGAATCGTCTCCCATTGCTCACGTGAGCGCACGGACGCCGCCGTTCCTCATGATCCACGGGACCGAGGACAGCGGGGTACCGTTCCAGCAATCGGTGGACATGTGCGCCGCGCTCAAGAGGAAGAAGGTCCCCTGTGAGATCGTCCCGGTCGCCGCCGGGCACGGCATGGACACCTGGGAGCCGAAGCCGGAGTTGCACCACTACAAACAAGCAATGGTGGATTGGCTGATTAAGACGCTGGACTAGCCGGGGTACTTCAACCGGATCCGGTTGAGGTCAACCGGCGACAACCCGCGTTTTCGGCGGATCTGGTTCCTGGATTGCAAGCCCTTCCGGTACCCCATGTAGTAGCCCATCACGTCGCCGCCGAAATACATCGCGTCGTCGATTCCTACCGTGTGCACCAGCCCGAGCGCGTGACCAATTTCGTGGAGCAGCGTGCGGTAGACGACGACTTCACGCAGTAGCGGATCGGCGTCGCAAGCCGCTCCAAGCTGCGCGCTAAAGTCGCCGGGCCGATTCTGCACGTAGACTTCCCCGCCCCGCCATTTCCCGACTTCAATCGCCTGCATGCGTCCGAGCCCCGGCCCCACTTGTCCCCAGTAGACGCGCACCAGAGCCGAGACCGCCTCGGTCGGGTAGAAGCACAACAGCCCGTTCAGTGCGTGGTCCCAAGCCTCCATGGCCCAGTAGGCCAGTTCCGCATCAGAACCAACTTCCGGCTGGTCGATGAAGTAGCCTACCGGTCCCTCGACGTCCACGGGCGTGCGGCGCCACATCGGGTCGGGGATGAACTTCTTCTCCTCCGCCGGGAGGCAAGCCGCGAGGCCGCCCAAGAACCAACGTCGCGTCATCCTTCTCTATGCGTGTGAAGTCAGCGGCGCAGCACCCGCGTCCCGCTCGCGTCGCAGGAGCCGATCGACAATCGCTTCCACGACGCCGCGGCCACGCTCGTAGGCTTCGCCGTAGTGATGCTTGCGCTCCGCGCGGGTCAGGTGCGAGCCGTGCTGGGCGAACTTTTCGAGGCTCTTGCCCACCGCATACGTTCCCGCAAACGACACCAGTCCCTTGGACACCAAACCTCCGCCGGCAGGGATCTTCCCAACCAACTGTCGCGCGAGTCCACGCCAGCCGAACGCCGCCGCGACAATCGAAGTGATCTGCCCTTTCTGGTCTCCGTATCCGACGTCGGCGTCGGAGGCGGCGGCAATCAGGAACGCCATGCGGACCTGGTTCATGGTCAGGAAGGCGGTATCGGAGGCGAACTCGCCGGCCGCCCAAGGCAGGCTGATCACGCTCGGCACCACGTTCGGCATGGCCGTCGTCACGGTGAACAGCGCGTTCTCCCGAGACACTTTCCAGATGATCTTTTCGATCGCTTGCCCCCGAAACGCGGGGAACCACCGCGAGAGCGCCAAGGCGTCCTCGGGATGCGCCTTCAGGATCTGCCGGACGACTTTGTCCAAGTCACGACGGTCGAACCGGTAGAAATGCGCCGGGTGCGGGACGCCCGGCTCGGAGAGTCCCAAGGTCGCACGCTCGAAATCAGCTTCCTCGGCCACGCGCAGAATGCGCTTGCCGGCCTCCCGCATTCGATCATCGGAGAGATCCGAGGGCAGCAAGAACGAAAAGATATCCGCCGCGAACGCATCGTCCGCCGCCAAGACCCCAAGCGTAATGGGCCTTTCGGCCATTTCGCGCACGTGGTTTGGATTCAGCGTCTTGAGAGCCTGATTGATTTGGCTAATGGGGGTAAGAGCCACGCCCTGAGTGTACCCCCCGACGGAAGATTCGGCCACTCCGTTGAATCCCTCATTCGTTCGGCACTAGTAACCGACGCCCCTTTGGGGGCATCATGATAAAAGTACCAGTAGGACCACTACGCTGCGGTCCGATGGGATGGGAGAGCGGCACGAGCCGCCAAGAAAACTGTTATCTGCGCGGTCAAACCGCCTGGGGTATCGCAATGCCGAGCCAGAACTTGCAAGACGCCTTCCTCAACTCCGCTCGGAAAGAGCGGACGCCGGTCAACATCTACCTGACCAGCGGAGTCAAACTCTCTGGACGTGTGAAGGGGTTCGACAAATACTGCGTCGTATTTGAGACGAATCACCAAGAACAGCTCATCTTCAAACACGCCATCTCTACCGTGGTCACGCCGCGGCCCCCGCACGGCCAGGGCGGCGGGATGAACGCCTCGCGCCACAGCGCCCCCGCCGACGCCCCCGCGAAACCTGAAACCGAACGCCCCGAGAACTCTGTTCCCGCCGTTCCCGTCGACTAGGCGACACACGAACCATTGGCCCGCCAATCTACCTCCACGGCTGATTTACGAGGCGCGGTCCAAGAGAAGTGCGTCCTCGTCGGGGTCGACCTGCGCGCTGAGGACAAGGGACCGGACTCGATGTCCGCTGAGGACTCGCTCGGCGAACTCGCGGAACTCGCCGACGGCGCCGGAGCAGCGGCCCTGGGCGCCACGCTGCAAGTCCGCGACCGGCCGGAACCGTCAACTCTGATCGGCCGCGGAAAAGTCGACGAGGTCAAAGGCTGGGCTGCGGAACTCGACGCGGATTTCGTGCTCTTTGACCAGCCGCTCTCGCCGAGTCAGCAGCGCAATCTGGAAAAGGCGCTCGACAGGCGCGTACTCGATCGCACGCAACTGATTCTCGACATCTTTGCTCGCCACGCACGCACCCGAGAGGGCAAGCTGCAAGTCGAACTCGCTCAACTGTCGTACTTGCTGCCACGGCTCTCCGGCCACGGCGCCAAGATGTCGCGGCTGGGCGCCGGCATCGGCACCAGGGGGCCCGGCGAAACGAAGCTGGAGACCGACCGACGGCGCATCGGCACGCGCATCGCCAAGCTCAAGACGGACCTCGCCAAGGTCCGAGCAACGCGCTCGTTGCAACGCGATAAACGAAGCGCGGTCCCGCTCGAAACCGTCGCACTGGCGGGCTATACGAACGCGGGGAAATCCACGCTGTTCAACCGTTTGACCGCAGCTCACGTTCTGACGGAGCAGCGCATGTTCGCCACGCTCGACCCGACGATTCGCACGTTGGAGCTTCCGTCTCGGCGCCGCGTCTTGCTCTCCGACACCGTCGGATTTATCCGCAACCTGCCGACCACTCTCGTCGAATCGTTTCGCGCAACGCTTGAGGAGGTCACTGAAGCCGCTCTCATCCTGCATGTCGTCGACATTTCGGCGGAGCACCGCGACGAGCAGATGCGCGAGGTCGACCGCCTACTCGCTGAATTGGGCGCCGACGAAACTCCGCAAGTCCTGGCGTTGAACAAGTCCGACCTTCCGCACGAGGAAGGCGTGGCCGCGGACAATCGTGCGGCTGTCGTCCGCGTCTCCGCCGTCACGGGCGACGGCCTTGAGGATCTTTGCGCGGCGATCGAACGCTGTCTCCCGCCCGACCCAATCAAGCGTGTGGAGTATTTGTTTCCCTACAACGAGGGGCAGCCGCTGAGCTTCCTCTACGACCACGCCCGGATCATCGAACGAGACGATACCGAAGACGGCGTCCAAGTCGTCGCCGACGCCTCCGAGTCCGTTCGTCGGCGCCTCGAACCGTTTCTGACGGCCTGAGACCGAGCCCGTCCGCTACCCTGGCATTGTCGCTATGTCCGATCTCGCAGCAGTCAATCGCCGCATGGCCGCCGACTGGAACTCCCGCGCCCGCGAGGACGCCGAGTACTACGTCGCCTTCGGTCGCCGCGGGCAATCGCCGGAGGAGTTCTTCGCATCCGCCGAAGACGTACTGCGCACCCTGAGTGACGACTATCACCGGCTCGCTCGGCCGACGTCGGAGTGCCAGGCGCTTGAGATCGGCTGCGGCCCCGGCCGCCTGCTGCTTCCGCTCTCTCATGATTTCCTCCAGGTCACGGGCATCGACGTCTCCTCGGAGATGGTCGAAATGGCCTGTCGCAACCTCTCGGACAGGCCGAATGCGGAGGCGCGCGCAGCGACCGGTTCAGACCTCGCCGACTTCGGCGACGCATCGATCGATTTCGTTTACTCCTACGCGGTCTTCCAACACATCCCGTCGCGCGACGTCGTTCTGAATTACCTCCGGGAAGCGGTACGCGTCCTTCGGCCGGGCGGCGTCATCAAGGCTCAAGTCAATTCTCTTCCGAGGCCGTCCGCCGCGCCCTCGGCCGAGACTGCCGGATGGTCTCTACGAGCCGGAGCGCCGCCCAGAACGCCGGCCCAATCAGGCGACGCAGACACCTGGAGCGGAGTCAGCTTCAGCGCTGAAGAGATCGCGGAGTTCTGCCTTGAGAACGACCTGCAACTCTTCTCCCTGGAGGGCTTCGAGACGCAATACCTCTGGTTCTGTGCACGCAAGAGCCGAGAGGGCCTGCCCGCGGACGCACAGCCGCACATCGCGGGCATCGCCAACTCGTTCACTCCCGACCGGCTCGTACCTCAGTCGGGCCGTTTCGCCGGCGCCTCGCTCTGGGTTGAGAAGCTGCCGCGGCAGGCCGATCTCAACAATGTACGGGTCGAGATCGACGGCGTTTCGACGGCGCCTTGCTACGTGCGCGTTCGGCCGGAGCGAGCCTCCGCGCAAGTCAACGTATTCTTGCCGCCGGAGACGCGCTCCGGCGCCGTCCCGGTCCGGTTGATGCTGGAAGGCGGCGTCGCATCGCCCCCCGCCGCCATGCGCGTAACGCCCTCGGCGCCGCTCATCCCGAGGCTCCTCTCGGTTTCCGACGGCGTCAACCTGCTCTCAGACCTCGCCATCGAAACCCGCACGCTCAAGTTGCAGATCGAGGAGGTTCCTTTCGACGACCCGGCGGAGATCTCCAGCCGTTTCGCAGCCCAAGTCGGCGAACAGCCGCTTCCACCGGCGGACGTCTTCTGCGTGGATCCGCTTGCTCGTCGCTATGAGCTCAACTTAGAACTGCCACCGAGCTTGAGTCCGGGGCCATGTCGGCTGACTTGCTCTCTCGACGCTCGGAGTTTCCCGCCCGTGGACCTCGAGATCCGTGCATGATTCGCGTCGCGGCCATGAGTCTCCTGCTGGCGCTCGGGTGCGGGTCGCCTCGGCAGACTCGCCTGGATCAGGTACACGACCTTGTCCAGTCTCCCGACTACGCCGCCGAGTCCGTACTTTGGCTTCGCGCCCTAGGGATCCCCGCGACTGAAGCAGCCTGCGCCGGCAAGTTGTCGCAACTCCTTCAACAAGAATCGGAGGAGCCGGGCGGCGATTGTCGCTATCGAATCGACGGGCCCGCTGCTGAAGCCGTGCTGGTTTCGCGCAACCAGTACGAGCGGCTTCCGGAGATTCAGGGGCTGCTCGATACGGAAGCTCTCGAGGCTTACGTCTTGTGGTCGGAGCGTCCCGAGCGCGTGGGTTTCGAGCGCACGCCTGAAGGCCTGCGCATCGATGCGGATCTCGGCCCCAACGATCTGATCCTGGCCCGAGTGGCTTTTGACGAGGGATGGTCCTCCGATGTCCCGCTCTCAGCCGACCCGATTGGATACACCCTCATCGCGCCTGAGCATCCGGGACGCCGAACCATCGAGCTTCGCCGCTCTACGCCTCAACCGACGCCACCGCTCTGGAGCCAGTCCGAAATTCCGCGAATCCTCCCGGAAGGCGTTGCGCAGCCCGGGCAAGGCTACTTGGTGATCTACGGCGAGCGCTTCATGCCCGGCCTGTCCAGCGCGATTGTAGATGATGTAGAACTCCCAGGCGTGTACTCAAGCGCGAACCAGCTCAACGTGCAGCTGCCGGCTGAGACGACCCCAGGGATTCATCAACTACGCGTCAAGACGCCGGGCGCAGTCAGCCGTCCGATCGAGATCGAGGTCCTCCCATGAGGAGACGGATCGCCCTACTCGTCGCGTTGCTGGCGCCGCTCGCTCTGAGCGCCCAACCGCTCGACGAGCGCCTCGGGCTCTATCAATGGGTTTCCCCGTCTCGCGCGCCCGACGTGCTGACCGCGGCCCGCGAGCAAACCACCGAGCTGGGGCTCAAGACGTTCCGCCTCTATCTGGGCGCGCGCTACGACTACCAACAGCCGTACCTGCATCCGGATCGCTTTGCGGGACAGGTCCCCAAGACGCCCGCCGCCGCCCTTGAAGTCCCTCGTTACCGGGCGGTGTTGGAAGACCCGCGGCTTTCTACCGTCATCTTGACCACCTACGGCTCCTTGGATTACGGCGCCGGCCCGGACGACGTCAACCTCCTCCGGCCCTTTTCCAACCGAGAACGGGAAGCGGTCTACGCGCAGGTCCTCGAGCTGTCTCAACTCTTGCTCACTCGTTTCGGCAACCAGCCGAAGACGGTCATTCTCGCCAACAACGAGGCGGACGAGAAGCTGATGGAGATCGCCAACTACACCGACGACCCGGCCCTGGCGGCGGACAACGTGGTCGACTGGATCAACACCCGCCAGAGAGCCGTCGAGGAGGCTCGGGCCCAGTTCCCCGATGTGCGGCTCCGGCTCGTCCACGCCTTTGAAATTTCGGTGGTCAACCTGCGCATCGCCAAAAAGGGCCTGCGCTACGCGAAGGCGGCCGACGACGAAGGCTTCAGCGCCCTCACGCACGTACTTCCGCGCATCCGCGCCGATCTGATCTCTTACTCCGCCTACGAGTCGATCAACTCTCCCTTTGAGACCCGAGATCCCGACTCCCCGCCCGAACAGATCGCCGTCCGACTCAACCGCGACCTCATGCGTATCCGTCGGGCCGCAGCGGAGTCCATCTCCGACTTCGGCCGCAGCGAATTCGGCGGTGAGTATGTCATGATCGGGGAGCTGGGTTTTGCTCGCGAGACGTTTGAACGCCTGGGCGGCGTTCTCCCTCGCCTCTACTACGCACTCGACGCGGCTGTTCGGCAACGCTGCCCGTGGGTCGTCCTTTGGCAAACATTCGATGCTCCACGGCTCGGACGTCGCGCCTGGGGCTTCGGTCTGCGTGACGATTCCGACCTCGCTCCGAAGCTGATCGCGCCGGACCGAGGGTGCGGTTCCGTTGAGACGTGTATAGAGGAATCGCTTGAGCACGGACTCGGCCATTGGAAGGAATTGAACGACTACTAGACGCGGTCCGTCCGATTCAACTTGCAGCGCGCCCCCGACTCAAGGTACAAGAACACGGCATGTCTCGATCGGCCTCAAAAATCGGCGTTAAGATTTATCGCTTCCCGAACAACACCGATTTCCTCAAGATTGACAAGCATCGCTTGCTGGACAAGGTCCGCAAGATCGACGCGCAGGCTCGCACCCGCGGCCTGGATTCACTCTCCGCTCAGAAGGACCCGCTGGTCCCGCTGGGCATGGAGTTGGACTCGAAAGGCCTAGTGACGAAGAACGGTTACGGCGTTCTCCATTTGCCTTGGCTCGCGCAGGAGAACCCCGCCTGGCCGACGCTGATCGAGCATGAAATCGCCGACCTCCGTGAACGGATTCGACGAGCGCACGGCACCGCCCTACGCTACGTGATCTGGGCCGGAATGGGCGGCTCCGCCGAGGACAAGGCATTCTACCTCTCAGCCGGACTGCTCGGCCGTCGCTGCCGCGTCTATATCTGCGACTCCACGGACCCAGCCAAGCTGGCGGCTATCCTCGCCCACATCGAAAAGATGGAAAAGAGCCCCTTGAAGCAAGCTCTGAAGAAGACTCTCGTGGTCGGCATGGCGATGGGCATGACGTCCTACGAGCCGGTCGTCAATCTCCAGAAACTCGACACGCTCTACAAGAAGCTGCGGGTCGAGAACACCAGCAACTTCATCTACCTCACGCTGCCCGGTTCCATCCTCGACGAATTCGGTCGTGAGCGCGGGTTCCGCCGGATCCCGCTGCAACCGGACGACGGCAACTCCACGGCCGGTCGCCACAGCGGCCCGATGACCCGCGGAAGTCTCTACCCCCTCGCGCTCAGCGGCGTCTCCATGGCGGACTGGATGCAGGAGACGGCCCTGACGGACAAGGAAGTCCGCTCGGCCTTTGAACTCGCCGGATACATCCAAGGGAACGCTTCAGCAGGCCGTGACAAGGTCGTCTGGCATCTACCGTCGCAATGGAAGGGCGGCCTGGTGTGGACGAAGCAGGACTTTGAAGAGAGCCTCGGAAAGAGCGAGGACATCGGAACCAAGATCGTCGTCGACGAGCCGCTCAAGCCCGGCGACTACTACTCGCCCAAGAGCCCAAAGCAGGATCGCTGCTTCGTCTTCGTCTCCGTGGACGGACTGCGCAACGTCGACTCGCAGAGAATCACGGCCCTGCGCCGCGCCGGATACCCGGTCGCCGTCGTACACATCGACGAGACAGCTTATCCCGTCGCGCGCTACATGCAGTTCGTGCACTATGCCGTTTTCGGGTTGGGCTGGCTGCGCAAGATGAACTTTGTCACCCAGCCGGGCGTCGAGCTCTACAAGCAATTCGCGTCCAAGATCAACGACCAGGCAACCGAGCGCGGAGGAATCGAAAAAACCGACGCCTGGATGGGCCGCATGGATTCGCCTCATCGCATCCGGTGGGCGCGGGGCCTTTCGGTGGGCTTCGATTCGCTGGTCGAGCTGGGACTGCTTGACGCCGAAGGGCTCGCCAACGGCAACGGGAACGCCGTCGCGGTCTACGCGGCCGCGCTCGACGCCCTCGAGTCGCAGGGCAAGATCAGCTACGGAGAGCTTACGTTCTTCGGCGACACGCGCTACGACGAGGACGGCAAGAAGCTGCTCTCGGTGCTCAAGAAGGCCGGCGGAGCGCTGTTCCGTTCACGACTCAAGGTGCCGGTCGACGTGTACGAAGGCCCGGCGATGAATCACTCCTTCCACGAGATGATCATCGGCTACGGCCGTGGTTTCTCCACCGTCATCCTGTCTGAGAAACAGGCCTCCATCCGGAAGATCGCCTACCGCTCGGACTACCATCGCGCCCAATGGCTGGCCACCGAGGCCGCCCTCGCAGACCGAGGTCGAGCGGTGGTCACGCTGACCGTGCGCGACCTGAGCGAGCGCAGCTTGGAAACGCTCTCCGAGTTCTTCAAGGAAGCGGCCCGCCGCATCAAGCCGCGTCGCGGATAACCCCATGGCACGCCGTAAGAAAGGAAAGGGAAAGGTAAGGCCGGGCTCCTACGCGCCGGTGATCGGCTGCGGCCTCTTTGTAGCGCTCGTACTCGCTTTCCTCAGTTGGGCGCTCGCGGGCGTTCTCAATCCGCGCTGAGTGCCGAGTCCTTCAGACAAAATCATGCAACGCCCCGACGATCGTTCAAACGATCAATCTCGTCCCGTCTCCATCGAGCCCAATTTTCTGGCCTCGGCGGAAGGCTCGGTGCTCATCTCCACCGGTCACACCAAAGTGATCTGCACCGCCTCGGTCGAAGAGGGAGTGCCGCGCTTCCGCAAGGGTTCCGGCCTCGGCTGGGTCACCGCGGAGTACGCCATGCTGCCGCGCGCCACCTCCACCCGGACCCAGCGCGAGGTCAACCGCGGGCGGCCCTCCGGACGCACCTCGGAGATCCAGCGGCTGATCGGTCGATCGCTGCGCGCCGCCGTCGACTTCAAGAAGCTCGGCGAGCGATCGATCTATATCGACTGCGACGTAATTCAAGCTGACGGGGGAACCCGCACCGCCGCCATCACCGGCGGCTGGGTGGCGCTGCAACTCGCCGTCCAACGGCTCCTGCAATACGATCAGCTCAAAGAGAACCCGATCTCTCGTCAAATCGCCGCCGTCTCGGTCGGCGTGGTGGACGGCGATCCCATGCTCGACCTGTGCTACGAAGAGGACTCCGCGGCGGACACGGACATGAACGTCGTCATGACCGCCGACGGGGACTTCATTGAGGTGCAGGCGACGGCCGAACAGGCGCCCTATTCTCGCGCCGATCTCAACGCCCTGCTCGACCTGGCGGAGAAAGGTATCGGCCAACTCGCCGAAGCCCAACGCGCGGCGCTGGGATAGCCTCGTGATCAAGCTCTACTGCGGCACCGGCAACCCTGGAAAACTACGCGAGTTCCAACAGGCGGCAGGCCCGGAGATTTCCATGGAGGCGGTCAGCGGCCTCGACTGCCCGGAAACTGGAGATACGTTTGAGGCCAACGCCCGCCAGAAGGCGCTCTGCTACGCCCGCCACATCGAGCAACAACACGGACCCGAGCAACTCCTTTTCGTGGACGACTCCGGCATCGAGATCGACGCTCTTGCCGGCGCCCCCGGCGTCTACTCGGCTCGCTTTGCCGGTCCGGACGCGGACGACGCTAAGAACAACGCGCTCATGCTGGAGAAACTGCGAGGCGTCGAGCCGTCCCAACGCACGGCCCGCTACGCCTGCGTGATTGCGCTCGCCCGCGGCCTAGAAATCCTACAGACGTTCCGGGCCGTCGCTGAGGGGCGCATCATCGATCAGCCTCTGGGGGACGGGGGATTCGGCTACGATCCGTATTTCTACTTCGAGCCCACGGCTTCGACCTTTGCGCAAATTTCCGCGGAGGAGAAGTGGAAGCACAGCCATCGCGGCAAAGCGTTTCGCAAGATGCTGGCCTACCTGCGGGAAGAACTCAACGTCTGACGGGAATCAGGCCGCTCAGGTCCGCGTCAGTCGCCCCGCCGCCGAGCGATTGCAGCCACTCCACATCGATGTTCTTGCAGCGCGTGGCGTCACACGCTTGGCCTCGAACGCCGATTAACGCCGCCCCGGAGCCCGAGCGCTCGACCCGGACCGCGAACAGTGCGGGGTCCTCGTAGCCCCAGCTATACCAGCGCAGCTCCGGCTTCGAGAAGTCGTCAGGCTCGGACTGCAACCAGTCGCCGGTCGTCTTGAGTCCTTCCCCAAGACTCACCACAGTGGGGCCGTCGACGCCTAGGACCATCTTTCCGTTGAGCGCTTCCTTGGCTCTGCGCTCGTTGTCCATCGTGAACGTGTGCCATCCCTTGGCCGGCGTCACGCGAACGACCAATGCGTCGCCGGCCAGTTTCGATTGGTAGACAACGCATAGCTCGTCGCCCATCCGAACCTCCACGGGTTCACTCCAGTCGGCGACCGCCGGCAGAACCGTCAAGACCGTGAGTGCAAGAAATCGGGTCATTTTCGAAAACTCATTCTAGCGGTCTTCAGAGCGGTCTCTATCGTTTCGGCGCCGCGTATGACCGTCAACATCACGGATTCGCCGGCCTTCTTGCGCAACTTGATATGGAGTTCTGCTCGATCGGCCACCGGGTCGCTCTGCTCGCCGTCCACGCCGACGATCACGTCGCCCTTCTGGAGAGCGTGCGCCCCCATCAGCTCCGCCACGGGGTCCACGTTCACGACCTCGCTGGCAAAATCCGACTCGATGCCGCGAGACGCCTTTTCCTGCACCGTCAGCGGCCGCGACTTGAAGTAGACCCGAGGCTCAATGCTCCACTGGCGGAACAGCAGGTCCGTATACCACCAGAGTTTCGGCAGTTGGATCGTCGCGTCCTGCGACTGCCCTGCCCGCTCGACCGTCATCGTCACCGACTCGGCGAACCGGTCGACTTTGTCGTAGAGATGTTGCAGATCCCCAAAAGTCCAAACGGGAGTCCCCTCGAAATGGGAGATTCGGTCGCCGGCTGCCATGCCCGCGTCCGCCGCCGAGCCTTCCGCCTTCTCAAGCACGAGGCCTCTCGTAACATCGAAATGGATTCCGACCGTCCGAAAATCCGGCGACCGGTACATCCCTGAGATTCGATCGAACTCGCCCTTCTCTTCCGCTTCCAGCGCGGTGAAGTCGCCGATGAGATGGCACTCCACGCAGCGCCCGCGTTTGATCGTATTCTCGGCAAGGAGATCGTAGTCACGCGGGTAGATCGATGGAGGCCGAGGCGTCTCCGCGAGCCGCCCGGTCTTGTATTCCTCGTGAAGCTCAAGGCCCTTCGCCAGCGCCAACTCGATGCTCGAGAGGTCGAGATGGCTGTCCACCGCCGTTGAGTCTCGTCCGCCGTAACGCAGATAGATCTGCTCGTCGCCGTTGAGGATGAAGTAGTAGAGCGGATTGTGCCGATCGTAGTCGAATAGTCCGATGTCGATGCCGTCCATACGGACGACCCGAGCCAGCACATACTGGCTCATCAATTTTCCACGGGGCGAATCGGGCGGCGACAGCACAACCTGTGCGTCGAAAGTTCGGCCGGCCTGTCAAGGCGCGCAGCGGAACTCGAGGAACAACGGCTTCCCGGTCGCGCGAGCCTCAGCCAATGCCGGAGCGTACTCCTCATGCCAAGTCAGCTCATCTTGCCCAAGAGCCAAGAAAGGAAGACAAGCCGCGACTCCCGCCGCGACCACCAAAGAGCGCACCATCTCCCCTAGTATGGCGGCCCCAGCCCCGCCCGCGTTACGCCCCGCCCTACACTGGGAAAAGCCCGATGCTTTTGTCGCTTCATTCGTCGCTGTCCGCGTCCGACCTCGGCTACCTGCTGCACAAGAACCCCGCTCGCCTGCACTCGTTCGATCTGTCGTTCGGTCGCGCGCAAGTCTTCTATCCGCGCAACGAACAAGGCGGCGAGGCGGTCTTGATGCTCGACGTCGACTCGGTCGACCTGGTCCGGGGTCGCAAGCGCTCGGGCGGAGAAGCGGACTCGCTGCGACAGTACGTCAATGATCGCCCGTACGCGACGACCTCGTTCGCCAGCGTGGCGCTCTCTAAGGTATTCGGCACGGCGATGAGCGGCAAGAGCAAAGAACGCCAGGAACTCGCTGATCAGCCACACGACTGGACCGCGAAGGTCACAGCAGCGGGTTGCCGTGGCGGCGTTCCGATCATCGAGCGGATCTTCACTCCGCTCGGATATGAGGTCGAAGTGGAGGCCCATCCGCTCGATCCCCAATTCCCTGAGTGGGGCGAGAGCACGCACTTCACAATCACCTTGCGCGGACGCCGAACGCTTCATGATTTGCTTGCGCATCTCTACGTCCTGCTGCCCACCCTGGACGCGGACAAGCATTACTGGGTCGGACAAGACGAGGTCGACAAGCTGCTGCGCAAAGGCGAAGGATGGTTGGCCGACCATCCTGACAAGGAGCTGATCGCCCGTCGTTACCTCGCCCGCAGCCGCTCGCTGGTTCGTGAAGCGCTCGAACGGCTCAGCGACGACGCCGAGATCGAAGAGACTGACAAGTCCGGCCAAGAAGAGGCCGTCGAACGCCCGCTCCGGCTGTGGGAACGCCGCCTTGCGGCTGTTCTCGAAGTTCTGCGCCAAAAGAAGGTCCGAAGCGTCGCCGACCTCGGGTGCGGAGAAGGCAAGCTCGTTCATGAGTTGATCCAAGACCGGTCCTTTGAGCGAATCGTCGGGATGGACGTCTCCTGGCGGTCGCTTGAGCGCGCGAAGCGACGTATGCGTCCGGACCGGATGCCGGAGGCGCGGTTGGAACAGGTGGAATTGATCCAAGGTTCGCTGCTCTATCGAGACAAACGCCTTGAGGGCTTTGACGCCGCCGTCCTGGCCGAGGTCGTGGAGCACCTCGACCCGCCAAGGCTGGAAGCGCTCGAACGCACGCTGTTTCAGTACGCACAACCGAAGACCGTCGTCGTCACCACGCCCAACCGCGAATACAACGTTCGGTTTGAAGACATGGCCGAAGGGGCGATGCGGCACCCGGATCATCGCTTTGAGTGGACGCGCGAGGAGTTCCAGTCGTGGGCTTCACGCGTCGCCTCCGCAAGCGGCTACGGCGTCCGTTTCCTGCCGATTGGCGACGAAGACGCAGAGGTCGGCGCGCCGACCCAGATGGGGGTGTTCGAGCGATGAGTCTCCCCGTCCCTGAACTCTCGCTCGTGCTGCTCGTCGGTCCGTCCGGCAGCGGCAAGTCGACCTTCGCGAAGAAGCACTTCAAGTCCACCGAAATACTGTCCTCGGACTTCTTCCGCGGCCTCGTATCCGACGACGAGAACGACCAAAGCGCTACCGGCGCCGCCTTCGACGCGCTGCACTACGTCGCCGCCAAGCGTCTAGAGGCCGGGCGTCTCACCGTCGTTGACGCGACCAACGTGCGCCCGGAGGATCGCAAGCCGCTGATCGAGTTAGCGCGTCGCTATCACGTGCTCCCGGCTGCCATTGTGCTCAACGTCTCGGGCCGTCTTTGCGAAGACCGCAACCAAGAACGCCCCGACCGTAGCTTCGGCTCGCACGTCGTCCGCAACCAGATCCGGAACTTGAAGCGTTCCCTGCGCGGGCTGCGACGCGAAGGGTTTCGGCAGATCCACATCCTTGAAGGCCCCGAGGAAATCGAAGCAGCGACGATCCTTCGCGAGCCGTTGTGGAACAACCGCAAAGACGAGCATGGCCCCTTCGACTTGATCGGAGACGTGCACGGCTGCTTCGGCGAACTCGTCGAGTTGCTGGAGAAGCTCGGCTACGGCCTCGCGGACAAGCAACGCGGCTTCTCGCTCACACCGCCGCCCGGCCGCAAAGCGGTGTTCGTCGGTGACCTGGTCGACCGCGGCCCCAACTCGCCGGACGTTTTGCGCCTTGTGATGACCGGCCTCGAGGAAGAGACCGTGCTCTGCGTCCCCGGCAACCACGATATGAAGTTGCTGCGCCACCTGCGGGGCCGCAAGGTTGCCGTCAACCATGGGCTCGCGGAGACGCTTGAACAACTGGGTGCCGAAACGCCGGCGTTCCGCGAGCAGGTCGCGGCGTTCGTCCACGGCCTGGTCAGCCACTTCGTGCTCGACGACGGAAAGCTGGTGGTCGCCCACGCCGGCATGAAGGAATCGATGCAAGGTCGCGGCTCGGCGCGCGTCCGCGATTTCGCGCTGTATGGCGAAACAACGGGTGAGATCGACGAGTTCGGCCTGCCGGTCCGGCTCAACTGGGCCGCCGAGTATCGCGGCTCGGCAATGGTCGTCTACGGACACACGCCCATCCCGGAGCCGGAATGGCTCAACGGTACCGTCGACATCGATACCGGCTGCGTCTTCGGCGGGAAGCTGACGGCTCTGCGCTACCCGGAAAAGGAGTTCGTCTCAGTGGAGGCGCGCGAAAAGTACTGCGTCTCCAAGAAACCGCTGACCGCGATCACGACTCCGGATCTGACGGCGCAGCAGATCAACGACGATTGCCTCGACCTGGAAGACGTCACGGGCAAGCGCATCCTCAAGACCCGCCTCGGCGGCTCGATCACCATTCGTGAAGAGAACTCCGCCGCCGCGCTGGAGGTGATGTCGCGCTTCGCAGTCGACCCGAAGTGGCTCATCTATCTGCCGCCGACGATGTCGCCCTCGGAGACGAGCGACCGCGAGGGCTTCCTGGAGCACCCTGACCAAGCCTTCAGCTACTACCGAAACAGCGGCGCCGAGCAGGTCGTCTGCGAACAAAAGCACATGGGTTCGCGAGTCGTGGCGGTGATCACCAAAGACGCCGACGCGGCCCGGGCTCGCTTTGGCGTCACCGACAGATCCAGCGGGGTCTGCTACACGCGCACCGGACGGCCGTTCTTCCCTGATCCAGCGCAGCAAGACGGGTTGCTTGGGCGTTTGCGTGCGGCATTGGATCAAGCGGATTTCTGGTCTCGGCATGAGACCGATTGGGCGTGCTTCGACTGCGAACTGATGCCGTGGTCGGCGAAGGCGCAAGCGCTGCTACGCAGCCAGTACGCCTCGACGGGTTCGGCTGGGCTGGCCGCGCTTCCTCAAGCGATGGAGGCGCTCGCCGGAGCCCCAGACATCGAAGGGACGGGGGCGCTCCGCGATCGAGCAGCGGACCGGCTGGGCCGTGTCGAGGCCTACGTCGCCGCCTACCGCCAATACTGCTGGCCGGTCCAATCGCTGGACGACTATAAGCTGGCCCCGTTTCACCTACTCGCGACCGAAGGGCGCTGCCGCATGGATCAGTCGCACGTCGAGCACATGGAAGAGATCGCACGGATCTGCGATGCGGATGAATCGGGACTCTTGCTCAAGACGCCGTACAGGGTCGTCGATCTCGCCGACGGCGCCTCCGTGGAAGCGGCAACCGCGTGGTGGCTGGAGTTGACGGGCAGCGGCGGTGAAGGGATGGTCGTCAAGCCTTACGACTACCTGGCGCGGGGCAGCAGGGGCCTGCTCCAACCGGCCGTGAAGTGCCGGGGTAAGGAGTATCTGCGGATTATTTACGGGCCTGAATACGATGCGCCGGGAACAGTAACGAAGCTCAAGAAACGGGGCCTCGGAGCGAAGCGCTCCCTGGCCATGCGCGAGTTGGCGTTGGGCGCGGAGGCCCTCGAACGCTTTACGGGCAAAGAGCCGTTGCGGCGCGTCCACGAGTGCGTCTTCGGCGTGCTTGCCTTGGAAAGCGAACCGGTCGACCCACGGTTGTAAGAGACTGCTCTACTCGTCTTCGCTGAACGCCGAGTCGAACGCCCGTCCGGACGGCGCGAAGTCGACCTTCTTCGTGAAGGCGCAGGCTTCAGCAGCTCCGGCCTCACGATCCATGCCGGAGTCCTCCCACTCGATCGACAGCGGGCCGTCGTACCCAATGTGGTTCAGGGTCCGGATGATCTCTTCAAAGTCCACTCCGCCGTGTCCCAACGACCGGAAGTCCCAGCCGCGCCGTGGGTCGCCAAAGTTGATATGCGACCCCAAGATCCCCGACTTGCCGTCCAACTGTCGCGCGGCGTCCTTCATGTGGACGTGATAGATGCGGTCCTTGAACTCCCACAAGAATTGGACCGGGTCGACGAATTGCCAATGTAGGTGGCTCGGATCAAAGTTGAAGCCGAACGCTTTCCGGCCGCCGATCGCTTCGATCGCCCGCTTGGTGGTGTAGATATCGAAGGCGATCTCCGTGGGATGGACCTCTAGCCCAAATCGGACTCCGCACTCGTCATAGACGTCCAAGATCGGATTAAACATCTCCGCAAAGTAGGCAAAGCCTTCGTCGATCATCGCGTCCGAAACCGGCGGGAAGCTGTAGAGCATGTGCCAGATCGAAGAGCCCGTGAAGCCGTTGGCGACGTCGAGCCCCAGATTCTTGGCGGCCCTGGCCGTGTTCTTCACGGCTTCCACGCCCCAGGCGCGCTTCGCCTCGGCGTCGCCGTGGGTCTCAGGCGGCGCGAACAGGTCGGAACGGGCGTCGTTGTTCGGGTCGCAGATGAGCTGACCGGCCAAATGGTTGGAGATGCAAAACAGCTGCAAGTCATGCTTCGCTAGAATCGCCTTCTGCTGGGCGCAGTAGTCGAGGTCTTCGGCTGCGCGAAACACGTCCATGTGGTCGCCCCAGCAGGCGAGTTCGAGGCCGTCATACCCCCAACTCGCAGCCTTCTCGGCGAGCACTTCCAAGGGCAAGTCGGCCCATTGGCCGGTGAACAGAGTGACGGGACGAGCCATGATTTCGAGGTCTCCTGAGTTGGCAGGGCGGATCTTGGAGTGTACCGTCTAGATTGGAAGGGAGGCAACGCCTGTCCCGGCTCGTAACTTAGCCATTGACGGGTGATCGCAGACCGGGAACAATAGTCAAGTCGCTTGTTGTAGGCTAAGCGATTCGCGTGGAAGCGCCCCCGCGCGCCATAGACCAAGAATGGAAGCAGTCAATCAGGGCGCCTCAGGCGCAAAACGCCTCGCCCACTTAGTCCTTGTGCTGCTCGCGTTCGGGCTGGCGGCGGAGTCTGTCCGGCGCATGGCCTTAGCTCCGGCCACGCCCGACTGGTCCAAGTTTTCCATCCTTCTGTTGCTGGCTTGCGTCGCCAGCCGGATGCGCTTCCGCCTGCCCGGCCTCGATCGCCCGGTCAGCTTGGCGTTTCCGTTCTGCTTCGCCGCCATCGCTGAGCAGCCGCCGCTTTATGCGCTCGGTCTGGTCGTCGCCGTCGAAGTGTTCGACTTCCTCCTGACGCTGAACACGGGCGAGAGCAGTATCGGCGAGATTGCGCTCGACCTCGGCTATCGCCTCTCGGTCACCGCAACCGCAGTGTTCTCCGCGGCAACGGTTTACCGCGCGTTTGGTGCTGAGGACGGAATGAGTTGGGCGATTGGCGCCGTGGCCGCGGCGATCTCCTATTTCGCCGTTTCCACCACCCTCCAGGCCCTGCGCATGTCGCTGGTGGAAAACATCGGACCTATCGCCGCCTGGAACCGACGCTTTTTCTGGACCAGTCCGCTCTATCTCCTGGCGCCGTTCGGGGTCCTAACCGCCAAGCTCCTTCTGGAGGCTGAGAGCGCCTGGGATACCGCCATCGGCCTCTCGGTGATCGGCGCCGCCTACTGGTACATGCGGGTCTACTTCCCGCGCCTCAATGAGGAACAAGACCACGCTCAGAGGCTCGCCGACATCCGGCAACGCGCCCTAGAGACGCTGGCGGTCGCGATTGAAGCCAAGGACGGCAGCACCGCCGGACATCTGCGACGCGTCAAGAGCCTCGCTGTCAAGATGGGGCGGCGCGTCGGCTGTGACGCGACCGAGATCCGTACCCTCCAACTCGCCGCCGTCCTCCACGACGTCGGCAAGGTCGGCGTAGCGGACTACATCCTCAAGAAGCCCTCTCGCCTCACCGACCGCGAGTTCAAAGAAATTGCGACTCACGCCTCGATCGGCGCGAACATCGTCTCCACCATGGACTTCCCGGAACCGGTCCATGAGATCGTCCTTTCCCACCACGAGCACTGGGACGGATCCGGCTACCCGCGGGGCCTGCGCGGAGAAGCGATCCCCCGGGCCGCACGCATCCTTACGGTCGTCGACTGCTTCGACGCGCTGGTCAGCCCCCGCCCGTATCGAGACGCCTTGCCGGTGGACGCGGCGGTCGACATCCTCAAGCGCCAGCGGGCCAAGATCTTCGATCCGGAAATTCTGGACGAGTTCCTCGCCCTGCTGCCCAGCGTGGTCGATGAAATCAAGGCCGAGCTGGCGTCTGAGACGCACGAATCGATGGTGGACGCGCCGGTCGATATCCGCCAGACCTGGATGGAGCACGACGAGGTCGAGCTGAGTGATCGCACGCTGTCGCTGCAGCGGCTGGGAAGACGTCCCGAATACATGGAGGCTCTCCATCAGTGCTTGGAGGTGCTCGGCGCCGATCTCGACTTTGCGCATTCGTTCAAGACGACCCTTCGGATGTTGAGCGCCGTCTTTGGGGCCCACTCGGTCAGCATTTGGATCCGCCGCCCCCGACAGGAGCACTGGAGCCTCTACCTGGAGCGCGGACTCTCCACCGAGGACGAGCCGGTGTGGACCCTGCAAGAGGATCTTCCGCCGGCGGGAGCCGCAGTCAAAGCCGGAAAGCCGATCA
>Ga0209273_10001384_pt1 | contig 22118 bp, 25 predicted proteins | sample tdAd471_FD_187126 | JGI IMG/M metagenome (GOLD analysis project Ga0209273, IMG submission 187126) | Marine sediment microbial communities from the Atlantic coast under amendment with organic carbon and nitrate - tdAd47.1 (SPAdes)... | ecosystem: Environmental > Aquatic > Marine > Coastal >...
TGAGCTTCTTCGTGATGCAACCCACATTCGAGAAAGCGTGGGAGGCTGGCGTCGCACCTTATGCTGACGGGCAGATCGACGAGAAACAAGCGATGGAGCGCGCCTCGGTCCCGCTGCGGGATTTCATGATGGGGCAGGTGCGCGCAGAGGATTTGCAGCTCTTTGTCGATCTCTCCAACAAGCCGCCGCCAGAGCGCGCCAAAATGCCGATGAGCGTGCTCATCCCCGCCTTCATGATCTCCGAGCTGCGCCGCGCCTTCGAGATCGGCTTTCTGCTCCTGCTGCCCTTCCTCGTCATCGACCTTGCCGTCTCCGCCGTGCTAATGGCGATGGGCATGATGATGCTTCCACCCACCAGCATCGCCCTGCCAATGAAAATCATCTTCTTCGTGCTGGTCGATGGCTGGTCGCTGGTCGCGGGGTCTCTGGTAAAAAGTTTCGGTGGATAGCCTCAAAAAAAACAGGGCAGCCCAATCAGGACTGCCCTGTCCTATCATCAATTCCGAACCGGTTTCCTATATTAGGGTCAGAACCCATTAATTTCGCAGTCATGGCGTTCAAATGGCGAAGAGATCGGACGGAAAAGCCCGCAGTGAAGGCTGGTGGCCTTTGCAAGGGCAGTTTCGTTCGAGATCGAAGCCATTTGAACGTCCGTTCGGATTTGACCGATTGGCCGCTCTGCCACGTCAGAAAAGCTTGAAAATGCTCCCACATTTCCTGCACTTTTCTTCCTCGCATAGCGGCCAATCGCTTCAAACCATGATCCTCGGAATTAATGGGGCCTGACCCTAGCGCATAGTGAGAACTTCTAAGCCTCCCTTCGGCATAATGCCTTGCGCATCGGCAACATCAAAATGCACCCATGTGCCGTTGGAAGTACCGACAACTGATCCGTCTTTCACTTTCAATGCAAAAGTGCCCCCACCGGGGTAGCTACGCCCTTTGATATATTGCGCTGACCCCTTTTCGACGACTGTATACACATAGGTCACGCCTTCATGCTTGAAGGACATTTGTTCGCTTGGTTTAGCGTAAACCGGGGCCGCAAGAGTAATGGCAGCGGTTGCGATAACGATAGATAGCATTCTCATCAGATTTCTCCTCATTTGAATGCCAGACAAACACCCTGCTTGTATTTTCGCGGTTCCTAATGATGGGAAACCCCGTCACCGGCAATCGCAAACCAAGGCGTAACGATTGTTATATTTGCAATAATTGCGTTACCTGCAACCGCAGGAGGGAGGTAGTCCCTCGTTTAATAGCCCAGTTCACACAGGTTTGGCGCTGATCACCATGGCCTGAATGAGTTCATCCTTGCCGAGAGATTCTTCCGCTGCCTCTTCCACCATTTTCGCAAAAAGCTTCAGGTCTGGCAGTATGTAATCCTGCCCGGCTGCGATCGGGGTCCGAAAGGCGCGCAGGTTGATGGCATGGAGTAATAAAGGGAGCTTCGCCGTTACATTCTCGGCCTTGTCAACCGCAACTTCCAGCTCCACCTCAAAGTTGACATAGCCGGAGAGATAACCATCCTGAGCCACAACCGGCACCAATATAGTGCCTGCCGGGACAAAGACCGTTTCAACCTCCTCCTCTTCCATATGGCCCTCACCATGTTCACCGGGAGCGGGCGGCGGGCCCATGACCTGGCTCACGCCAAAAGCCGCGCCACCGCCAAGAACAAAGCCAAGAATGAGCAATATGAGGGGAAGGAGAATTTTCTTCATGCCTGCCTTGCCGACTCAAAACGCAAAGCTGCTGTCGCTGGGCAATGCCGCCCTGTCCGCCAGCAAGACAATAGTGATGCGGCGGTTTTCCGGGCGATCAGGCTGGTCGGGATAGACAGGCCGCGTGCCCGCCATCGCCACCACCTGCCGGAAACGCCCGGCTGGCACCCCGCCTGCGATCAGTGCATTACGCGCCGCCAGCGCCCGCGCGCCCGAAAGCTGCCAATTGGTATCTGTATCGCCGCCCCTGCCATCAGTGTGGCCCTCAACCGCAATATTGACTGCGACATCGCGCAACTTGTTGGCTACGCGCGTCAGCACATTGCGGCCATAGGCATTGAGCGCCGCGCTATTGCCCTGAAACATCGACTGCTTGTCCGTGTCAGTAAGGCTCACACGCAGCTCATCACGCCCGACATCGGTCATCATGCTGCTCGGTGCCTGTGCTTCCTGCGGCACGGCATCGAGCGCCACTTTCAGCTCTTGCGCCAATACGCGCAGCGCAGCACTGGGCATTTCCGCGCTGCCACCACGCGCCACGCCCGGAGACGTGGCATTCATAGCCGGCACGCCGCTGGATCGACGGCTGTCTGACATATTGCGCTGAGTATAGCCGCCCGTTCCCGGGGCCGCACTGGCTCCTGATGTCGTGCCAGTCGATTGCGGCGCATTGGGCGGGGCGGGCGTAAAATATTCCGCCAGCCCTTTAAGCTGCTCCTTGTCCGGGCTGGAAATCAGCCAAAGTAACAGGAAGAATGCCATCATGGCCGTCACGAAATCGGCATAGGCGACCTTCCACGCGCCGCCATGATGCCCGCCGCCAACGACCTTCTTGACACGGCGGATGACAATAGGGCGCTCATCCTGATTATTAGCAGCCACGTGCCGCGCTCATATCTGTCATTGCAAATCGCCAATGGCTTCATGCAACCTGTTTTGCAGCATATCGAGCCGTACCAGTTCCAGCGCATCATTGGAGTGCATGCCGCCCGACAACCGGTCGAGCAGCACAGCGCTTTCATCGGCCTGCTGCGCCAGTGCATCAAAAAGCTGCAGGCTCTCGACATGGCGGGACGCAAATTCCTCATCCGTACACAGGCTCGATGCCAGCTGTTCCAGTTGATGACGCATCTCGCGCCATTCATTGGCCATTGCTGTGCAGAGCGGATAAACGGAAGGATGAAAGGCCATGACTCACCACATTGACGGGGGTTGGTATATAAAAGCGACTGCTCGACTGATTTACAAAATAGAGGCTTAAAACAGCTCCACTTCGCTGGCTGGTGCAGGACGGGGTGGCGGGGCAGAGCGGAAAACAGGCACTTTCGAAATATGCGTACAACGTGCCACGCCATCATAGGCCATAAATTCAACCTTGCGCGCGTCCGTGCCGCTCACATCGGTCTGACCGACCGGGATGCCCTCCGTCCTGAGGAAACGCAGCGCAAACTCGGCATTTTCGGTGCCGATTTTGCCAAAGGCCGCCTGAATATTGCCGCCACCAAAAACCTGTGCCTTGAGACGATGGCGCACGGCGCCCTCTTTCATCATCGCGTTGATCAGCAGCTCCATCGCATGCAGGCCATAGCTGGTCATATCCTGTGGACGGATAGTATGTCCCGCACGCGGTTCGCCGAGCAAAAAATGATTCATCCCGCCAATATGCGCCTGCGCGTCATGCAAACACACCGCGATGCACGAGCCAAGCAAAGTGGTAATCGCCGTGTCCGGTTCCTTCACCACGGCATATTCGCCTTGTATGATCGATTTTCGACCCATTGATTTCATTATCCCTATCCCATTCACCCGGTCAGCTCAGCTCACCGAATACACGCTCGATCTTTTCCTTGAGTGCAGCGGGCGCAAAAGGCTTCACGACATAATTGTTCACGCCCAGTTCGGCGGCCTTTTGCACCACCGATTTCTCCGAGGAGCCGGTCAGCATGATAAACACGGTCTTGCCGATCACCGGGTCGGCGCGCACGGCCTTGAGAAACTCAAGCCCGTCCATATCCGGCATATTATAGTCCGAGATGATAAGGTGTACGCGATCGCTCTGCACAGCAGGCAGCGCCTCGGTCGCGCTCGCCTTGTCGCGTACATCACGAAAGCCCAGATCCTGAAGCGTGCGACGGATCATCGCGCGCATGCTGGTCTGGTCATCGACCACCATCACCTTGATTGCAGAAGCGGCTGGCATATCACTCTACCCCCATTTTCTCTCGGCAAGCGCGCAATATCGCCTTGGGCATCGCATCAAGGCTGACCTCGCGGCCTACTGCGCCCAGCTGTTTGGCGGCGCGCGGCATCCCGTAAATGACACAGCTTTCCTCATTTTGCCCAAGGGTCAGCGCCCCTGCCTTGTGCATAGCGTGAAGCCCTTGTGCGCCATCTTTGCCCATGCCGGTCATGATGACGCCGACGGCCCGCGCCTTCAGCGCGGCAATGGAGTTGAACAGCATGTCGACCGAAGGGCGGTGCCCCATGACCTGCGCTGTAGGGCGCAGGCGGATATGGCCATGCCGGCCACCGTGCAGCTCCATGTGCGTTTCGGTGCCTGGCGCGATATAGACCGTCCCAGCCCGCAGCTTCTCGCCATTGCGCGCCTCGACCACCTCCATCGGGCAAGTGCGGTTGAGCCGGTCGGCAAAGCCCCTGGTGAACATGCCCGGCATATGCTGGACAACCAGAGTGGGCGGGATATCCGGCGGCATGACCGACAGCAGTGAGAACAGCGCCTCTACACCGCCTGTCGAAGCGCCAATGCCGATTACCATCTCCGGGTTACACCCACCAGCCTTGGCGGCTTCGCGCGGCAGTTCATGGTTGATCGCGCGCAATGTCGAGCGCGAAGCGGCTTTTAAGGCTTCGCGCAGGGCTTTTGCCTCGCGCAACAAAGCGCTCGACCCGCCTGTCGGCTTGGCAATACACTCCACCGCGCCCAGACGCATCGCCTCAATTGTCGTCTCGGTCCCTCTGGCCGTGAGCGAGGAACACATCACCACCGGCATGGGCTTCAGCCGCATGACCTTTTCCAGAAAGGTGATGCCATCCATGCCCGGCATTTCGACATCAAGCAGCATCACATCGGGCGACAATTCCCTGATCATACGCCGCGCAATATCCGCATCGGCCGCTGCGCCAACCACATCTATGCGCGGGTCGGCCTGCAATATCTTCTTGAGCATCGCACGCATCGAGGCGCTGTCATCGACGATGAGCACCCGCGTACGCTGAGCGACAGGGACACTGTGTCTCACCGCATGGTCTCCGGTTTGCGATACATGGTTTGTCCGCACGGGATCATGAAATCTCGCGCCTTGCTGGCAAAGCGTTCGCTGTGTCCGATATAGAGCACACCGCCCGGTATCAGCTGCCCGATCAACCGCATCTCCAGCTCCGCTTTCGCCTCCTCGTTGAAATAGATCATCACATTGCGGCAGTAGATCGCGTCAAACTGATAGCGCCATGGCCAGCGCTCGAAGAGATTGAGCTGGCTGGGCGTCACCATGTCGCGCGCTTCGTTGGCCATGGCGAAACCATCCTTGGTTTCGCGGGTCCAGAGCTTGCGATAGGGCTGCGGGATCTGGTCCAGCCCGGCCTTGCCATATTCCGCACGACGCACCGCATCGACCATTTCGGAATTAATATCTGTCGCCATCAGCTGCACATTCGCGCTTTTGGCCCATTGCGCTTCGCGCAGGTCGCGGCCCAATAGCGCCATGGCAATAGTATAGACTTCCTCACCCGAGGAGCTGGCCGACGACCAGATACGGATAGGGTCTCGCGCGCTGCGCGCGCGCCATTCCGGCAGCATCTCGTTCACCATATGGTCGAAATGGTGCTTCTCGCGAAAGAAATGCGTGTGGTTGGTCGTCAACGCATCAATCATGACGCGCCGTTCCTTGCTATCGCGCCGGATGAGCGCGATATAATCTCCAAAGCTGGAAAGATTGTGCGTGCGCAACCGCCGCGACAGGCGAGAGCGCACCAGCGTCGCCTTTTGCGGAGCCAGCGAAATACGTGCCTCCTCATGCAAAATCCGGGCGATAGCCTGAAAATCAGCAGGGCTGAGCTGTGTGCCCGTATCAAAAGAAGAAAACTGGTTCACGCGGCAGCATCCATATGACGGGTAAGGTTGAGGGCCGGCACATCGATCAGCAGCACCATTGCACCCTTTTCGGATTTCTTCTCTTCGTCGTCGCTGCCACGCTCAACGACGCGCACCAGACCGGCGATCATGGAAGTATCGGCCCCGTCCAGCTCCGGCGGCGGTTGGATTTCCGCCATATTGACCGTGACGATATCATTCATTTCATCGACCAGCAGGCCCGCCTGCTTGCCTTCCAGATTAATCACGAGAATGCAGGAGCGTGGATGGGTTACGCTGGGTGCCCAGCCCAGACGCTCAGACAGGCCGACAACCGGCACGACATTGCCGCGCAGGTTCGTAACCCCGCGAATATAAGCCGGGACACCAGGAAGCGGGGTTGGCTCCGCCCATTCGCGGATTTCGAGCAGGGCCGTCATCTCGATACCGAACATATGGCCACCCAGAGTGAAGGTGACGATTTTCATGTCCTGTGCTACTGGAATTTCTTCACTCATGCTGCCATTCCTTTCAGGGTAAAGCGGCTGCCCGACGCACTGGCGGTCGAAACAAGCGCATCAATGTCGAGGATGAGGGCAATCGAACCATCGCCAAGGATGGTCGCGCCCGATAGCCCGTTGATCGGGTAGAGATTCTGGTCGAGGCTCTTGATGACCAGCTCGCGCCGGTCATCAATGGCATCAACCATTAATCCGATACAGCCAGCCGTATCGCTCTCGGCGATGATGACAAGGCTCTCTTCCGGGCTACGCCGGTCATTGGCGCTGATACCGAAGAGATCACTGACCCGGCGCACCGGCACATAGCTGCCGCGCAGGTCAATCACTTCGGAGCCTGGCGAAATCGCCTTCACCTGCCCTTTTTCCGGCCGGATCGATTCGATCACATGGCTGAGCGGCACAACATAACGCTGCCCGTCAATCCGCACGATCATGCCATCGAGAATGGCCAGAGTGAGCGGCAACACCATCGTAAAGCTGGTGCCTTCTCCCGGCGTCGAACTAATCTCTATGCGCCCGCCCAATGCCTCGACATTGGTGCGCACGACATCCATGCCGACCCCGCGCCCGGATATGTTGGAAATCGTCTCGGCGGTCGAGAAACCCGGCGCACAGATGAGATTGTCGATATCTTCATCGCTGAGCTGATCTTCTTCGGATATGATCTCCTTGTCGATCGCCTTCTGCCGCACGCGCGCGCGGTCGATCCCGCGCCCGTCATCAGACACGCGAATGACAATGCGCGCACCCTTTTGTTCGGCGGAGAGCAACACCGTGCCGACCGGGTCTTTGCCTGCTGCCTCGCGCTCCTCAGCGCTCTCAAGGCCATGGTCGATGGCGTTGCGGATCATATGGGTGAGTGGTTCGCCAATCTTCTCTATGACACTCTTGTCAACCTCAGTCGTTTCACCCTGCACCTCAAGGTTCACCTGCTTTTGCGTGGCACCGCATAGCTCGCGCACGATGCGCGGCACGCGGCTGAACGCCTGCCGGATCGGCTGGGCGCGCAGCGTCATCACATTATCCTGTATCTCACGGGTCAGACGGCCCAGTTGCGGCAGCTCGACCCGCTCCTGATCCTCAACCGCGAGCCGGTCATTCAGAATAGAATTGCGGATCACCAGTTCGCCAACAAGGTTGAGCAGCATATCGAGCCGGGTCACATCGATACGGATCGTCTGCGAAGCAACATCGGCTACCTTTGCCTCGCCAACCGGTGGAGGCGGCGGGGCAGGCGCAGCAGGAACAGCCGCCATCTTTATCGGGGCTTTGTTGTTCTCATCAGTTGACGCTTCGCCCTGCGCCGCCGACGCGTCTTGTGCCGGCACATCCGCAGCCGCCTCGGCTTCTTGTACAACTTCAACTTCTGCAGCAACAGGAGCACGCCTGTTATGATGATATTCAATCAGGCTGTCAGGCGCGACAAAATCAAAACATTCATCCAGCTCGCTGCGCTCGATCATGCTATCCAAAGTAAGCGACCAGCTGATATAACCCTGTTCCGGCTCCAGCTCGCGCAGCGGCGGCAGGGCGGAATAATCGGCCTGCGTGACGCGCGCGCCCATGCGCTCCAGCTCACGAATGACAAGCAGTGGCTCTGCGCCATTCTCCATCGCCGCGCGCGACGGCTTGAAGGTGATGACCCATGGCTCATCGCTATCGTCATCATCACCGTCCAGCACGAGCGGGTCACTGCCCAACCCGCTCAGATCATCCAGATCAATCGCGACAGGCGTAAACCCAAATTCATCAGCCTCGCCAGTAGTTTCAGCCGGTGGTTCCTCAATCTTTTCTGTTCCACCTGCCGGTACCGCCGGGGCAGCCCCTTCAGCATCGAGCAATGCATTCAGCCCAGACAGCACCGGGCCATCGTCAGGCACATCGCACCGGCCCATCGCCGCTGACACATGATCGGACAACACATCAAATGCGCTGAGCATCTGCTGGCCTATCTCCGGCGTTGTAGCAATGTCGCCCGCGCGGATCTTGTCGAGCACATTCTCGAACGCATGGCTGAAGGTAAGCAGCGCATTATGACCAAAGGCACCAGCGCCGCCCTTGATCGAATGCACAGCGCGAAACACACCGGCAATCACATCAGGCGAGGCCTCACCATTGGCAAGCGCAGTCAGCCCTTCTTCGGCGGTGCCCAGCCCTTCGACGCATTCCTCGAAGAAAATGGCCTGGATTTCATCCAGCTCTTTATCATCGCTCATGGGCACACCCGGCGAATTGCCGCTCCCAGTTTTTCAGCATCAAATGGCTTGGTGATCCACCCGGTCGCCCCTGTTTCACGCGCGCGACTTTTCTTTTCGTCCGAAAATTCAGTGGACAGAACGAGGATCGGCGTACCCCTGAATTCCGGGCGTGCCCGCACCTCCTCGATCAACTCAAAGCCATCCATATGCGGCATGTTGATGTCGGTAATCAGCAGGTCCGGGGCCAGCTCCTGCATACGCTCAAGCCCTTGCCGGCCGTCTTCTGCGCCTTCAATCGCATAGCCTTGCGCGGTCAAAGATACTTTGAGCAGCATACGCATGCTCGCGCTGTCATCCACGGTCAGTATGAGCTTACTCATGCGTCCTGTCCCTTTTCGTCGGTAAGTTTCAATGTTTCGGCAAGGCCCAGTCCGGTGATGCGTTCCACCAGCTCGGGCCGTGCATTTTCTATGGCGAAGGGCAGGCCGAGCCGGTCTGCCTCCAGCCGCGCGGCGACCAGCAATTGCAGTGCAGCCTGACCGATGCTCTGCGTTTCGCTGGCATCGATGAAGATCGCGGACTCATGATCGGCGGCGAGCACAAGCCCGGCGCGCAGGTCTTCGGCCATCACGGTCGTGACGTTTTCGGGAAGATGCAGATGACCATCGGCCTCAAGACCTTCGAGCGGCTCATCAAGCGGGTTGGGCGCTGAGTCCATTTTTTGCCTCATCAAGTGCGGTTTCAAGTTCCTGGAAAGTCGGGGCATACGCAGAGGGCGTCATGCGCCGGGCGATTTCGATAGCGACCTGCACAGGCAAGGCCTGCGCGTAGCCAACAATGGCTGTCTTCGCGAGAATATAGGGTTTGGAGTCCGCTTCGATCGTCTGAAGCAGTTTCGAAGCCAGCGGCCCGACAACGCAATAGCTGAGCAACACGCCAAGAAAGGTGCCGACCAGAGCGCCGCCGATCATGCCGCCAAGAATTTCAACCGGCTGATCGATAGACCCCATGGTCTTGATCACGCCCAGCACGGCAGCGACGATGCCAATCGCAGGCAGACCATCGGCCATGATCTGAAGCGCATGTTGCGGCTCGGCTTCCTCATGATGGTGCCGGTCTATGTCCGCTTCCATTGCCTCGGCCATCTGGTTCGGGTCTTCGAAATTAACCGTCATCATCCGCAAATAATCACAGATAAACTCGGTGAGATGATGGTCGGCCATGATACGCGGGAACTTGCTGATCAGGCTGCTCTCATGCGGGTCATCAAGATGTGGCTCCAGTGCGGTTGCGCCATCCTTGCGAAACAGGGTCAGAAGCTGAAACAACAGGGTCAGCAGATCGAGATAGTCGCTGTCCTTCCAGCGGCTCCCCTTGAACGAACGCATTACCCCTTTACCCGCCAGCTTCACCGTGCCCATCGAATTGGAAACAATGAACGCACCAATCGCCGCGCCGCCGATCGCCATCATCTCATGTGGCAGGGCATACAGAATAATATCCATCTTGCCGCCAGCCATGATGAAACTGCCAAACACACAGACCAGTATGATAATGAAACCAACGCCATTCAGCATGGGCGAACCGTTCCTTTGCGAAACCAAAATAAGCTTTCGTCAATTATAGGATGGCTGCAGCGCACTCGGGCAAAAGGCGTCAGTTATGTTTACCATATATGGCAGATACCGGTTCCCGCCTGAGCATCCTATTATAGAGACAGGATAATATCGGGCGCTTTTGCACAGGCGTATCTCGGGTAAGGAATAATATGGGCCTTACGGCATATCAGCAGGCGCGCCGCATTGCGGAATCGCCCAAATCTACCGAGCACAGATTGCTTGGCCAGGTCACGGCCGCGCTGATCGATGCGCATGGAAAGAATATAGGTGGGCCAGCCCTTGCCGACATCCTCCACTGGAACCGCGAAATATGGGCTATATTCAGCGCTACATGCGCCGATAGCGCCAATAAATTGCCCCCTGAGCTACGCGCGAGCATCATATCCCTGGCACTATGGGTTGACCGGCACAGCAGCGGGGTCTTGTCTGGCAAATCTGACCTGGAAACTCTGATCGAGGTCAATCGATCAGTGATGGAAGGCCTTTCGGCAGAGCCATAAACAGCTGGTGCGCATTATTATGAATGCACAGATTTTCATGTTGCGCCGATATGGCAAGAAAAAAGCCTTTTCTATCATGGTACAAGCATTCTCCCGCCAAAACCTGGCGACGAGAAAAGAAAACACCCTCCAATATGGATCAAGTTTTGGATTCAAAAGGCGTTCAATTCTATAACAATGTCCATGTGGGGCCATAGAGACACGGAAGGAAAAAAGCCGTGATCAGAAAAGCCGGGGCAAATAAAGCGATGGGCAATTCCATAGCTTCTGAGAAAAGCGACCAACTAAAACATAGTCTGTCTGAAAAGAGCAGATACAGTCAGGCACAGGGAAAGCAGAGCGCTGCAGGCGCGCGCAAATTGCACGCTATTCGGTCTGCACCTGTATGGATGTCGGATGAAGACGCCATCGAAAAACCGCCTACTCAAGGACTGTGTCATATTTATCTAATCGATAATGACGACGAACGCCGCAGCGAGCTGCACAAAATATTCACCGGGCGTTCCAATCTCGCTATAGGCGTCTATCGCAATCGTGCTGCTTTCATGGCCGAAATAGACGAGCTGGACGAAGGCTGCGTGATCCTGTTCGACCATGAGGACAAGAAGCAATGCGACGTCACCAGCTTCATTCGTAGCTTGATAACATATCAGCGCTTTGCCTGTCTGATGCTGGCAACCAAGCAGAATATCCGAACCGCTATCGAAGCGATGAAGGCCGGTGCGGTCGATTGCATGCTCTACCCATGCGCCGCAGAAGAAATATTAAGCGGTGTGGAGAATGCACTGATAAAAGTGCGTCAGGAAGTGGCAGAAAATGCAGCGGTTACAGAAGCCAAAGAGCAGATCAACCGCCTGACAGACCGTGAACGAGATGTATTATATGGTCTGATGCAGGGCAAGTCGAACAAGATGATCGCGCTCGATCTCGATATCAGCCCGCGCACTGTAGAAATATATCGTGCGCATCTGATGGAAAAGCTGGGCGCACATTCACTGTCCGACACACTCAAAGTGGCTTTTGCAGCAGGCTTGGGCTGACCGAACGCCTATTCATGTGCGTACGTCGTTCGATTGGCAAGGTTCGATTGGCAAGCCATCTCGCCGATTTCGAACCGGTCCACTCTTAGATCGTGTCGCCATTCGGAAGATGCCGCGGCGAAAATGCTGGTTTTCTGTGACCCGAAGCGCGGCATTTGCAGACCGGCAAGGCTGAATATCAACACGGCCCAAGAGTGGACCGGTCAAGTGCTTCAACCAGCATGAGCGCCTTCCTTCCCGCAACTATTCTGCGGCTTCGGCCCCTGACTGCTGAGCCGCCACCGCTTCTATTTCAGAAGCCTTAGCCTCCACCAGCCTGACAATATGATCAATCATATCTGCATTCTGTACGTGATGATCCGTAACGCCGGACAGGTAAACCATATGCTTGCCATTACCGCCGCCGGTAATGCCAATATCAGTCTCGCGCGCTTCCCCGGGGCCGTTCACCACACACCCTAATACGGAAAGCGAGAGAGGCGTACGGATATGCTCCAGCCGTTCTTCCAGCGTCTGCACGGTACGGATTACATCGAAGCCCTGTCGTGCGCAGCTCGGGCAAGACACAACGCGCACCCCTCGTGTCCGCAGGCCCAGCGACTTGAGCATTTCATAGCCGACACGCACTTCTTCTTCCGGCTCGGCAGAAAGGGAAACGCGGATCGTGTCGCCAATGCCCGCCCAAAGCAAATTACCCATGCCAATCGCACTTTTGACCGTACCGCCACGCTGGCCGCCAGCCTCGGTAATACCGAGATGCAATGGGCAATCGACCGCATCGGCCAACCCCATATACGCCGCAACAGCAAGGAATACGTCGCTGGCCTTCACCGCGACCTTATATTCATGGAAATCCTGATCCTGAAGCAGCTTGATATGATCGAGCGCGCTTTCGACCAATGCTTCCGGGCATGGTTCGCCATATTTTTCGAGCAAGTCTTTTTCGAGGCTGCCGGCATTGACCCCAATACGGATCGCGCAGCCATTGGCCTTGGCGGCATCAACCACTTCTTTTACCCGCGTAGCGCTGCCGATATTGCCCGGATTGATGCGCAGACAGGCCGCGCCGGCATCAGCCGCTTCAAGAGCGCGTTTATAGTGAAAATGAATGTCCGCAATAATCGGCACACGAGCGGCGCGAACGATCTGCTTAAGCGCTGCTGTGCTTTCTTCATCCGGGCAGGAAACACGAATCAGATCAGCGCCCGCCTCCTCGCACCGCCGAATCTGATCGATGGTCGCCACCGCATCAGAAGTCAGCGTGTTGGTCATCGTCTGTACTGTGATCGGCGCATCACCACCAACAGGGACATCGCCCACCATGATCTGGCGGCATGTCCGGCGCGCAATGTCGCGCCAGGGGCGCAGGCCAGGGTTATGGTCAGACATCAGACAGGCTATCCTAAACGCAATATAATCGGATTCCCGATCCTATAGCCTGATATGCCATCGCTTAGAAGCGTGTCGTTACAGAAGTGGCAATCATATCCACATTACCAATGGCACGGGCCTGTGTAGTGATAAAGGTTTCAACCGGTGAACCATAATAGCTATCGGTCCGGTCCATCTTCTGACTGTCGATAAAGACATGCGCATAAGACGCATTGAGCGTCATATGGCTGTTCAGTTTGAAACTCATGCCAGCGCTGGCCCAGGTGCGGTCACCATCGGGAATACGTGTGCTCAAAAACTGTGTGTTCGTTGGCGTTTTGTCAAACATCGCCCCGGCACGCACAGTCAGCCGTTCGTTGACATGATGATCAACACCTGCAGACAGGCTCCAGCTATCGTCATAATGAAATTCTTTGGTCAGGTCAGGCCGTCCGGGACGCTGCAGCCGGATTTCCTTGAGGACCGACCAATTATAATAACGTCCGGTAAGCATCAGGTCCGTATCATCACCCAATGGCGCACTAATGCTGGCTGTAACGCTATCCGGCAATGTCAACGGGCTGCGCAATTCGGCTGTATTATCCAGCGCGTCAAGCACAACGCGGTGCGTGCCTTTCAGTTCATGCTGCATCTGAGAGCGATAATGCAGGCCCAACTTTATACCGTTCTCCAGCTTCGCAAAAAGGCCGATATTCCAACCCAGAGAGATGTCATCCCCTTTCGAAGTCAGCTCTCCATCAGGGTCAGCCGGATTAATGTCAGGCAATGCGTTTTTGAGCGTCACCCGTGCATATTGAATATCGACACCGCCACCGATGGAAACAACGTCATTGAGCTTATAGGCAATGCTTGGCTGGGCATTGAGCGTTAGCAAGTTTGAATAGGTCGATTCATAGCGACCAAAAAAATCATCATCATATCGAAGCTTCAAACCGAAAGGTGCACTCAACCCAAAACCGAGCCATATACCACTGTCTCCGAGCTGATAAGACGCATAGCTGGTTGGTACCGGTACAACCGGGGCAAAAGGATTACCCCCATTGCCACCCGGGACCGCTGCCGTACCGCCTGCCAGGGAACCAAGCGTAGGTCGCGTGATGCGCGTGCCCAAATTTTCCTGGGCCGAATCAATAAACAAAATTGTCGCGCCGGTTGTAATCTGCAGACCGTCCAATTCCGTCATGGCAGCAGGGTTGTAGAAGATCGTCGAAGGGTCCTGTGCGGCTGCAGCACCACCAGAAAAAGCGCGGCCAATCTCAAGCTGCGATTGCTCCTGCAGCATGAAACCGCCAGCACGTGCTTGTGGTATTGAGGTGAAAATAAGGCCCGCGCAGGCTGCGCCAACAAGATAATGTGCGATATTCATATGCGTTTTTATTTTTCCACTAGCTAGCACATATCAAGAAAATCATATGCACCATTGATAGAAGATAGCTTAGTGGATGAAGGTTAATAAAATCGTGCAATGACCACGAAAAAGCACCAAAAACACACGCATTTCTGTTATTTATCGTATAAATCAGACGGGTTTATTTGCAGCAGGAATATAGTTCCGCTCTGCTGTTCCAGCGACCTCAAGCTGGAAAGTAAATATCGCCCCAGCTAATGGCTCACGCGCCAGAGCTTCTTCATCCAGTCCGACACGCGCCGTCGTGACATAGGCTGTCTTTAAATCTTCGCCGCCAAAAGCAATCATCGTCGGGCGGCTAACCGGCAACTCGACTGTCTGCACAATCTCACCTTCACCCGACAAGCGCACAACCCTTCCGCCATCAAAAAGAGCTGACCAATAATAGCCCTCACTATCCACAGAGCCACCATCGGGCCTGCCTTCACCAAAAGGAAACTGATGAAATGTCATGCAGCCACCCAGCTGGCCGACTCCGCTGTCATACGCATAGCGCCGTATTGCGTGGCTGGGCGTGTCTGCATGAAAAAAATGCCGGTCCTGTGCGTCAAATGCAGCGCCATTGCAGGTAAGCATACCGCCTTCCACCATCTGCACTGCGCCATCATTGTGCAGACAATATAATGCCGCATCCTGAGCGCTTTTCGCCATGTTGACGCTCCCAGCCCAAAAGCGCCCCTGTCCATCGGTACGACCATCATTAAAGCGAATATCTGGCTTATCTGCAAAAATTTGCGCGCCATAAGGCTCCAGCGTGCCGCTCCATCTGTTGAGCCGTGCAAAACCATTTTTCATCGCCAGCATGAAACTGCCTCCCGCCATAAAAGCAAAGCAGCCTACCGGCGTATCAAAGCGCATAGCTTCATCGATACCAGTAGCCGGGTCAAAACGATGCAGCTCGCATCGTTCGATATCCACCCAATAGAGCCGCGCCTCCTGCGCATGCCAGCGCGGGCATTCTCCCAATAAGGCGGCGGCTTCCAATGCGAGTTTTACGTCTGACATAGCTTTATCTTGGCATTTCCCTGTCTATGAGGCTAGATATCTCTGACGCTCTCCTCTCTGACGGACCCGGAAACGAAAGCAACAGGAATAAAATGGCAAAACCCGAACTTTGGCGCACTGATACATCCAGCTACCCTGTGTCCATGCCGGTACAAAGTCGCTTTAGCGATCTCGACTCTCTGGGCCATATCAATAATGTGGCCATGGCCGGTATTTTCGAAACAGCACGGATACATTTTCACCATCTCTTTGGCCGTCATCCGTCCGACCTCGGCATGCGCTGGCTGGTGGCAGCCGTGGACCTGAAATATGTCGAAGAAGCCCATTTCCCTTATGACGTCATAGTCTACAGTGGCATAGGCCATATCGGCAATAGCAGCTGGACCCTGTTCTCCGCGGGCTTCCAGCAGGGACATTGTGTTGCCACATGCGACACTGTGATGGTGATGAAAGGCCCGAAAGGCTCTCAGGGGATTGACCCGCAAACCCGTGCGATCATGGAACAGAACAAGGCACAAGCGATCACGCGTACTTAGAGTGTGATGACAAAAAGTGGGAACTGGTTTTTGTCAAAAAATCACACGAAAACAAAGAATCTAGGCGGGCTTTGATTCACTCAAATATCATCCCTCTCCAAGGTCATCAGGACCTAATATAGAACGCCGCGCCACACGCGCCTGCCACAGCATGAGCAAGGGCACGACGCCCAGTTCCATGACCAGACCGAAGATATGGCCCGTTGATGGCGCACCGATCAGGAGCAGCGAGAGAAGACGGGCACACCCTCCACATATGACGAACGCGCCCAGCAAACGAAACCGCCCCCCCTTGGTTTCGATACCGGGCACACATGTCGCAAAGGCCACCCCAACCGCAAAGAAGATACCGCTGATATAGCGGAAGTGACTGTCGAGGTCCGTCGGGGCGGCCACAGCCGACATGCCTTTCAGCCAGGAAGGGCCGAATAACATGCCATCGCCTCCGGTTTTCAGAGGAATGAGGCAGGCAATGGCTACAATGACCTGCAGCAGTCGTTTCTCGACACGCGGCGTCATTCCTCGGACCTGTGGTGCAATATCTCATTGCGTACCCGTACCACCGTTGAGCCCAGCCGGGTTTCGACAATGAAGAACGCAAAGGAAATACCGACCGATACCATAGTCGCGACAAATAAAGCCGCTACGAACGGATCAAGCCGGTTACCGAAAAACGGATTGGCAAAAAGCAGGATTACTACAAGGCACGTCATGCAGGCGCTCACCACGCTGAGCGAGACACAGATATTGACGACACGCATGCGCTTGTCGAGTGTCCGTATTTCATTGACATAACGGTCATGTTCCTCGCCGCTCGAAGCGATAACAAGCCCCTCTATCACCCGTGCCCTGTCGACTATGCGCGCCAACCTCCCGGCACAAACACTCAGGAAACCGCCTATGCCCGCCAACAGAAAGATCGGCGCAACGGCAAGCTGTATCGCCTGTGCAACATGCGTGACTTGCGCTTGTTGCACAGATATAGCTGCCAGCACCGCCTCAATCATCAGCCGGCAGCGCTCTTGCCGCTGCTGCCATTAATCCCCATGCTTTGGAGATAGCGTTTCACATTGCGTGCTGCCTGCCGCAAGCGCTGCTCATTCTCAACCATAGCAATGCGCACAAAGCCCTCACCATCTTCACCATAGCCAACGCCCGGCGCAACCGCGACCTTGGCATGGGTCAGAAGTTGTTTGGAGAATTCCAGGCTGCCCATATCCTTGAGCGCAGGCGGTAGCGGCGCCCAACAAAACATCGACGCTCTTGCAGGCGGAATGTCCCAGCCAGCACGGCCAAAGCTCTCAACCAGCACATCGCGCCGCTTATGATAAAGCTGGCGGTTTTTCTCGACAATATCCTGTGGCCCATTGAGCGCAGCACAAGCCGCCGCCTGAATGGGCGTGAATGCGCCATAATCCAGATAGCTTTTCACCCGGGTCATGGCAGCAATCAGTCGCTGGTTGCCGACGGCAAAGCCCATGCGCCAGCCGGCCATCGAATAGGTTTTGGACAGTGAGGTAAACTCAACCGCAATATCTTTCGCGCCGGGCACCTGTAAAATAGAAGGTGTCGGATTGCCATCATAATAGAGTTCGGAATACGCAAGATCAGAGATCACCCAGACCTGATTTTCCTTCGCCCAGGCGACCAGCCGTTCATAAAAAGCGAGGTCCACCGTCTCCGCCGTCGGGTTGGACGGGTAGTTCACCACCAATATCGACGGGCGCGGCACAGTGAATGCCATGGCCCGGTCCAGCGAACGAAAATAATTGTCATCCGGCGTCGTCGGCACCGCGCGGATGGTCGCACCGGCAATAATGAAACCAAAAGTATGGATCGGATAGCTGGGATTAGGCGCAAGCACGACATCACCCGGCGCGGTAATTGCTGTGGCAAGGCTGGCCAGCCCCTCTTTCGACCCCATGGTAACGACGACTTCGCTCTCCGGGTTCAGCTCAACGCCAAAACGGCGTCCATAATAATTGGCCTGCGCACGGCGAAGGCCCGGTATTCCCTTGGACTGCGAATAGCCATGCGCATCGGGCTTGCGAGCGACCTCTACCAGCTTCTCAATCACATGATCGGGCGGTGGCAGATCGGGGTTGCCCATGCCAAGGTCAATAATGTCTTCCCCCGCCGCACGCGCCGCTGCCCGCATCGCATTGACTTCTGCGATGACATAGGGTGGCAAACGTTTCATGCGGTAGAATTCTTCTGACATTATCCTTGACTTTCCTTTTTGTTGCACCGCAACATAAATATGTTGGCTTTGTGCCTGTTCCGCTATATACATGGAATGGAAGTGTTGCCAGCGAAAGCAGCGTAATATTCCCGGGGAATCAGTAGGCCAATTAATGATTCTCCGTTTAGATACAGGAGAGTTTTTTGCCTGAGAATGATGATAAGCCTGTGGCATCGGCCAAAGAGGCCAAGGACTTTATTCCCTCGCTCGAACAAATGCAGCAATGGACAAATAATATCGGGCAAGCTCAACAGCTCTTGCTCGAACATGCTGCTGGCCTCGGCAAAAAAGCCGAACAAGGCCTGAATGCCCCTCCTTCAACACCAGCATTGCCAATGCCATTCAACCCGGAACTTATGGCCAATGTCCAGGCCGACTTCCTCAAGGAATCCATGGCTCTCTGGCAGCGCTTTTTCGATACGGACCCGAACAATAATGCTGCTCCGCAAAACAGCCCGGCCGCACGCAAAGACAGGCGCTTTGCCGATCCGAGCTGGAATGAGCATCCGTTTTTCGACATAATTCGGCAGAGCTACTTATTGCTGTCAGACTATCTCCTGCGCATGTCCGACACGGTTGATGGCCTGGACAAACACCAGAAGGCACAGTTGCGCTTTGCCACTCAGGGCCTGATCGATGCCATATCCCCCAGCAATTTTGCCTTTACCAATCCGGTGGTGTTGGAAAAAACCATTGCGACAGGCGGTGAGAATCTGGTGCGCGGCCTCAGGCATATGCTGGCCGACATCGAAAAGGGCCAGCTCACCCATACAGACGGCTCAGCTTTTGAGGTTGGCGTCAATATCGCAGCCACCCCAGGCAAAGTCATAAAAGAAACCCCGCTCTACCAACTCATTCATTATGAGCCGACCACAAAGAAGGTGACAGAAACACCGCTCATCATCTTCCCGCCATGGATCAATCGTTTCTATATTCTCGACCTTGCGCCCGAAAAGAGCTTCGTCAAATGGGCGCTGGATCAAGGAATCAGCCTGTTCATGGTCAGCTGGAAATCGGCTGATGCCAGCATGAAAGACGTGGTGTGGGATGATTATATCATACGCGGGCAGGTCGATGCGATTGACACAGTGCGCGACCTGCTCGATGTCGAGAGCGTACACACGATCGGGTACTGCGTTGCCGGTACCACGCTTGCTGCGACGCTGGCATGGCTGGCAGCACGTGGTGAGGCGGATAAGGTAAAGAGCGCTACTTTCTTCACAGCACAGGTCGATTTTCGCGATTCCGGTGACCTCTCCCTGTTCATTGACGATGAGCAGATCAAACTGACAGAGCAATTATCGGCGCCGGGATATCTGGACGGGCGCTATATGGCCGCCACTTTCAACCTGTTGCGCGGACGCGACCTGATATGGAATTATGTGGTCAACAACTATTTGCTCGGTGCAGATTATCCACCATTTGACCTGCTTTACTGGAATGGCGACACAACCAATGTGCCCGCCACATGGCACAAAAACTATCTGGTAGACCTGTATCGCGACAATAAGCTCGTAATACCCGGTGCCATCAATATCGAAAACACGCCGCTTGATCTGCGCAAGATCAAAACACCTGCCTATATTCAGGCGGGCAGGGAAGATCATATCGCGCCGGTCAAAAGTGTATGGAAGCTGACAGAGCATATCTCTGGGCCAAGCCGCTTTATCCTTGCTGGCTCTGGCCATATTGCAGGGGTAGTGAACCCCCCCGCCAAGCATAAATATCAATATTGGACCTGTGATAAAGACGTAGACAGCCTTGATCAGTTTATCTCTAAAGCGACAGAAACAACGGGCAGCTGGTGGCCGGACTGGGCCGAATGGCTCAAGGCACAAAATGGCAAGGAAGTTTCAGCAAAGGGCGTACGCATCCCCGGAAAAGGCAAGCTCAAAGCTCTGGAAGATGCACCAGGGAGCTACGTCAAAGGTCACTAGATAGTGTTGACATTCAGCCCTGCCGGTCTGCAAACGCCGCTTTCCCATGCTTCCGATGCTCACGTACCTGTAGTACGCTGCGCTTCGGGTCACAGAAAACCAGCCTTTTCGTCACGGCGTCTTCTGAATGTCAACACCACCTAACGTCTATATGCTGCGCGGCCATGATGACGCGCGGATTGCAGCCAGATTACATTTATGTTGCAGCGCAACATTTTTTACTTGACGTTACTGTTGCCATGTTATATTGTGCACCGCAGCAATTGAGGAATTTGTCATGGCTGACACCGCAAAAGCGCCCCGGCGCACAAAAACTACGACCGCGAAGAAAGCGACCGCCAGGCCCGCAGCCAAAACTGCGCCCGCTAAAACACCTGCCCCCAAGGCCGCAGCGAAAACAGCTGCAAAGCCATTGCCTGTGCAAAAAGCCCCCCCTCTGAACAAGGTAGCTGAACTGACAGCCGCCGACCTCACTGGGACCAAAGAAAACACCACACCCAAAAGTGCCGAACCCGCCAGTGACAAGATGTCCGCAGCGGAAATGGTAAAACAAACCGCAGCGCCAAAAGACGAAAAAGGAACCGAGATAATGAACGATGTCATGGAAACCACAAAGAAATACGCCGGTGAAGCCAAAGAACGCTTCGAGTCAGCTTTCTCCGAAATGAGTGAAAAAGCGAAAGCAAATGTTGAGAAATCGACCAAGGCATTTGAAGAAATCAGCGATATTGCCAAGGGCAATGTCGAAGCGATTGTAGAATCCAGCAAGATCGCGACCAAGGGCGTTGAGTCTTTCGGTCAGGACGCTGCCGAATATGGCCGTATGACCTTCGAAAAAGCTTCGGCTGCCATGAAGAGCCTCGCCGCTGCCAAGTCGCCAACCGAATTTTTCCAGCTCCAGAGCGAACTGATGTCGAGCAACTTCGACACTTTCGCCAAGGAAACTGCAAAAAACAGCGAAGCCATACTGAAACTGGCTGGCGATGTCGTACAGCCGATCAGCACGCGCGTTTCGGTTGTTACCGAGAAGGTACGCACAATCGCAGCCTGATCGTTCTGTCACATATAAAAGAAAGGCTCTGCCTCCATTGCGAGGTGGGGCCTTTTCTTTTTATTTACACTCATCATCGATAAGAATGCACAGACAAGTGGCTTACCCCCCTTGCCGAAATCATTCACAATAGTCATATTCAGGGCCATGAAATCAGATAGCGCATATAGGACCATAGTCCGGCCTGGATTCGCTCTCCCCTTTGCCATGGCGAATCAGGAAGGCGAGGATGAAGGCGGCGACGGCCCCAGTGTCGGTATCGCCACACGAACCCGTACTCGCACCAAACGGCCATCGCTGTATAAGGTGTTGTTGCTCAACGACGATTATACGCCCATGGAGTTTGTTGTGCACGTGCTGCAGCATTTCTTCAAAATGGACATGGAAGAAGCCACCCGCATCATGCTGCATGTGCATCAACGCGGCGTCGGCATATGCGGCATCTTCAGTTATGAAGTGGCGGAAACAAAGGTGAATCAGGTGATGGATTTTGCTCGGCAAAACCAGCACCCGCTACAATGCACACTGGAAAAAGCGTAGCGACGGCATGCGCATGAGCTGCATATTGCCGAGCAGCATGACAATATGACCCAGCTAGTGCTGAGATTCAGGTGATGGCATAGCGAAAATTCTGTTTTGTGCGGCCCGAAGCGCAGCGTACTACAGGTACGTGAGCATCGGAAGCACGGGAAAGCGGCATTTGCAGACCGGCAGGGCTGAATGTCAACACCACCTAGTGACCCGGATCTGAAGTTTGCTGCATTATTCGGCAAGCACTGAGCGAACTTCAGATCCATAAGGGTCACTAGTAACTATATGAATCTAGTGTGGTTTAAGGATTTGAAATTCGCTCTG